>Ga0209194_1000191_pt1 | contig 55143 bp, 48 predicted proteins | sample COGITO_mtgs_1004_FD_184787 | JGI IMG/M metagenome (GOLD analysis project Ga0209194, IMG submission 184787) | Pelagic marine microbial communities from North Sea - COGITO_mtgs_100413 (SPAdes) (version 2) | ecosystem: Environmental > Aquatic > Marine > Epipelagic ... | reverse complement strand
ATGGCAAGCCTAGGCCTAAGGTATTTAAGTGGAGCCAATTTCAACTAGCACCTTTAGAGCAAAAGGGGCTAAGCAAAAAGCTTAACCTAGCCAACCTTTCTACACGCACTCATTTTGCTGGCCCTCACAGGGTGGACATTATTATTAATGGGCACTGGTCTTATTTAGGCACTTTTGAGCTTAATAGATTAACAGCCATCAATAGCTCATAAATAATCCTTTACATCAAAGGGCTGAAAGACAGCCCACTAAAACCCAGCATTAGGTTTTTATTCGCTTTCAAGCACGGTGCAACAAGGGTCTGAGGCATGGCGATGCGTCTCACACATGTTTAACACGTCTTGTTCGGCATTGGCTTAGCTAGTTTGGCTGGCTAACCGAAAAGATTGTCCAAAACAAGCCGCTACTGCAGATGCTTTCAGTGCACTCAATCACACTGCAATGCCCATCTCCTTCACTGTAATGACGACACATAAGCAGTGCTTCATTATAGGCTGCTTGCTCAGTTACTTTGTCGTCGGCAAAACCTGTAGCAAAGATAGTGTCTCCAGCATCTGTAGCTATGGCAAACGCCTTATAGCCTTTACGCTTTTGGCCTGTGGCATATTCATCTCTTTTCCAGTCTTGGACTGCCAAAGCTTCTGTAAATGTTGGGTTTTCGGGGCCTGAATAAGACACGTCCAAAGGTAATAGGGATGAGCATGCCTGCATCAAGCCAATCAATAGAACGGTAATAATACCTTTTAAGTCATTCATGTTTCCTGCTCCTTAATAGAGTCTATTAAAACTAGCACATGAAATTTTATTCGCCTGTTTTTTGCTTCTTTTTTTGCTTCTGTTTCTTGGCTTAACTTTAGCTAATTTATAGGCACAAAAAAGCCCCCTTGATATGCACCAAGGAGGCTTTTTTTACAGCTTATATGTTAGCGATTAAGCTAGGATACGAGCTACAACACCAGCACCAACAGTACGGCCACCTTCACGAATAGCGAAGCGTAAACCTTCATCCATTGCGATTGGGTTAATTAGCTCAACAACCATTTGGATGTTATCACCAGGCATTACCATTTCTACGCCTTCAGGCAATTCACAAGCACCTGTGATGTCTGTAGTACGGAAGTAGAACTGTGGACGATATCCCTTAAAGAAAGGAGTGTGGCGTCCGCCTTCGTCTTTGCCTAGCACGTATACTTCAGCTTCAAACTTGGTGTGTGGAGTGATTGAACCAGGCTTAGCTAGTACTTGACCACGCTCTACGTCTTCACGCTTAGTACCACGTAGTAGTACACCAACGTTCTCGCCTGCACGACCTTCGTCAAGCAACTTACGGAACATCTCAACACCAGTACAAGTAGACTTGGTAGTATCTTTGATACCAATCATTTCCACTTCGTCACCAACGTTTACGATGCCGCGCTCAATACGACCCGTTACAACAGTACCACGGCCTTGGATTGAGAAAACGTCTTCGATTGGCATGATGAAGTTACCATCAATCGCACGCTCTGGCTGTGGGATGTAGCTGTCTAGTGCTTCAACTAACTTACGCACTGCAGTAGTACCCATTTCGTTTTCATCTTCGCCATTCAATGCCATCAAAGCAGATCCTGGGATGATTGGCGTGTCGTCGCCTGGGAATTCGTACTCGTCTAGAAGCTCACGAAGCTCCATTTCAACAAGCTCTAACATCTCAGCGTATTCTTCTGAGTCTGCGCCGCCGCAATCTTCAGCCAACAAGTCAGACTTGTTTAGGAATACTACGATGAAAGGTACACCTACCTGACGTGACAACAAGATGTGCTCACGCGTCTGAGGCATTGGGCCGTCAGTTGCGCCACATACCAAAATAGCTCCGTCCATCTGTGCAGCACCAGTGATCATGTTTTTCACATAATCAGCGTGTCCTGGACAGTCAACGTGGGCGTAATGACGTTCTGCAGAATCATATTCAACGTGTGAAGTGGCGATGGTGATACCACGCTCGCGCTCTTCAGGGGCGTTGTCAATCTGAGAAAAGTCTTTCAACTCTCCACCAAACGCTTCTGCACAAACACGAGTCAATGCAGCTGTTAATGTAGTTTTACCGTGGTCAACGTGACCAATGGTGCCGACGTTTACGTGCGGCTTATTTCTTTCAAACTTTTCCTTAGCCATGAGTAGAATCCTCTAAAAAGTTAGGCTTGATTAGTTACCGCTTCAGCAATATTCTGAGGCGCTTCTGAATAGCATTCAAATTCCATAGAGTAGCTGGCACGGCCTTGAGTTGCAGAACGCAAATCAGTAGCATAACCAAACATTTCACCCAATGGCACTTGTGCATTGATGATTTTACCAGCAGAGCTGTCATCCATTCCCTGAACTATCCCACGACGACGATTCAGGTCTCCCATCACGTCTCCCATGTTCGTTTCTGGGGTTACCACTTCAACCTTCATCATCGGCTCTAGCAAACATGGGTCGGCTAATTGAGCAAACTTCTTCAAACATTGAGAAGCGGCGATTTTAAAGGCCATTTCGTTAGAGTCAACGTCGTGGAAGGAACCGTCATACAAACGGGCTTTAAGCCCCAACAAAGGATAGCCGGCTATTACACCATTTTTCATTTGCTCTTCAATTCCTTTTTGTATAGCTGGAATGTATTCACGAGGAATAGCACCACCCACGATTTCGTTAATAAACTCTAAGCCTTCTTCATCAGAAGGGCTAAATTCAATAACCACGTGACCATACTGACCGCGACCACCAGATTGACGCACAAACTTATGATTGGCATCAACGGTAGCACGAATCTTTTCACGGTAGGCCACACGTGGCTTACCTATGTTGGCTTCAACACTAAATTCTCGGCGCATACGATCAACGATGATATCAAGGTGTAATTCACCCATACCAGCGATAATAGTTTGGCCTGTTTCTTCATCGGTTCTCACTCGAAAGGACGGATCTTCTTGAGCAAGTTTACCAAGTGCAACACCCATTTTCTCTTGATCAGGCACAGAGCGAGGCTCTACAGCTACAGAGATAACAGGTTCGGGGAATTCCATACGCTCAAGAACAATTTTGTTCTCCACTGAGCACAGAGTATCGCCTGTGGTGACGTCTTTAAGACCGATGGCCGCTGCAATATCTCCAGCACGTACTTCTTTAATCTCTTCACGGTCGTTAGCGTGCATTTGCACCATACGACCCACACGTTCACGCTTACCTTTAACAGAGTTAAACACGTGATCGCCAGATTTCAATACGCCTGAGTAGACTCGCATAAACGTTAAGGTGCCCACAAATGGGTCCGTAGCGATCTTAAATGCCAAGGCAGCAAACGGGGCACTATCATCAGCTTCGCGAGTTGCCAATGTGCCTTTTCCGTCGTCTAGTGTGCCTTCAATAGCCTTTACTTCGATTGGTGAGGGCATGTACTCAACCACTGAGTCCAGCACCGCTTGTACACCCTTGTTCTTAAATGCAGAACCAGCATGCACCAGCACAATCTGATTGGCCAGCGTAGCCTTGCGTAGCCCAGCTTTAACTTCTTCAATAGATAGCTGGCCTTGTTCAAGGTACTTTTCCATTAAATCATCGTCTGCTTCGGCTGCGGCTTCTACTAGCTCTTCATGAAATTGGTCGGCCTCGTCTTGCATATCAGCAGGAATATCTTCCAGCTCATACGTCATGCCTTGGTCTTCTTCATTCCACATAATGGCTTTCATACGCACAAGGTCGATAACGCCCTTGAATTCGTCTTCTGCACCAATGGCTAGCTGAATCGGCACAGCATTGGCACCAAGACGTTCCTTAAGCTGCTCAACTACCATAAGGAAGTCAGCACCTGCTCGGTCCATTTTGTTGACAAATACCATGCGCGGTACGCCATATTTGTTGGCTTGACGCCATACGGTTTCTGTCTGCGGCTGAACGCCGGAAGTCCCGCATAATACTACCACCGCACCATCTAATACCCGCAGGGAACGTTCAACTTCTATAGTGAAATCGACGTGCCCTGGGGTATCAATAATGTTGATGCGGTGGTCTTCGAACTGCTGGCTCATGCCTTTCCAAAAACAGGTAGTCGCCGCCGATGTGATGGTGATACCGCGCTCTTGTTCTTGCTCCATCCAATCCATTGTGGCTGCACCATCGTGCACCTCACCAATTTTATGGGACCTTCCAGTGTAAAACAAAACACGCTCGGTAGTCGTGGTTTTACCCGCGTCTACGTGAGCCACGATACCAATGTTGCGGTATCGATTTATTGGTGTTTTACGAGCCATACAGTTCTCTCTTTTCTCTGCGATCAGCTTTGTTTAGAAGCGGAAGTGAGAGAAGGCTTTGTTAGCTTCAGCCATACGGTGAACGTCTTCACGCTTCTTAACCGCAGCACCTTTGCCTTCAGCAGCATCTAAAATCTCACCAGCAAGACGTAAAGCCATAGACTTTTCGCCACGCTTGCGTGAGTAATCTACCAACCAGCGCATAGCTAGGGCAGACCGACGTGCTGGACGTACTTCAACTGGTACTTGGTAAGTTGCACCACCTACACGGCGAGATTTAACTTCGACCATAGGTTGGATAGCTTCTAACGCTGCTTCAAATACTTCTAGTGGATCGCCGCCTTTACGCTCAACGATTTTCTCTAGAGCACCGTAAACGATACGCTCTGCAACTGACTTCTTGCCTGAGATCATGACATGGTTCATGAACTTGGCTAGGGTGACGTTGCCAAACTTAGGGTCTGGCAGGATGTCACGTTTGGCGACAACTCTTCTTCTTGGCATGATTGGCCTCAAATATACTTCAGGTTATGTTCAGGAATTAACACTCATTATTAAGTGCTTACCTGACCTTACTCTTATCGGTTCTCGATAAGTCTTATGGCCACCTGCTAAAAAGCAGAGTGGCTAACAGTCGCTACTTACGCATTACACATACATAACAGCTGCCCGTCCTAGCTGATTACTGTTTTAAAGCAGTGATCAACTAAGGAAAGTTTCTTTAAGACTTAGGACGCTTAGTACCGTACTTAGAACGACTCTGTTTACGATCGCTCACGCCGGATGTATCCAAAGAACCACGTACTGTATGGTAACGAACACCTGGCAAGTCTTTTACACGACCGCCACGGATCAATACAACGCTGTGCTCTTGTAGGTTATGACCTTCACCACCAATATAGGAGGTAACTTCAAAACCGTTTGTCAAACGCACACGACATACTTTACGTAGAGCAGAGTTAGGCTTCTTAGGGGTGGTTGTATAAACCCTTGTGCAAACGCCACGACGTTGAGGACATGCCTGTAGTGCAGGTACATCACTCTTTACGATTTTACGCTTACGAGGCTTACGAACCAACTGGTTAACTGTTGCCATTATGCAAACTCCACATTCTTCATCGGCACAACACTAACAACCTATTTGCTAGCACCGCCGAAATACCCAAAAATACACAGGACTATATTTGCCTGCCAATTTCGGGCGGTGAATTATATTCGCTTTGGTGGAGTAGCGTCAAGCAAGCAGACCCCTATTTTCAACCTACAAGGCTAATTAAACCCTAATTTTGACCCACATCCGGAGAAAACAAACAAAAAGTGTAAAACTTCGTTAATTAACCTCACATAGGTGACATTTTCGTCCGTTTTAGTTCGATATCAGCTAGCCATTCCTGTACAATACGGCGACTTTTTTAAGACTGTAACTAACTGGAGCCCTCATGGCTGACTTAAACTTATACCGTAATATCGGTATTTTTGCTCACGTAGATGCGGGCAAAACCACTACCACAGAACGTATTCTTAAACTTACGGGTAAAATCCATAAGACAGGTGAAGTGCATGATGGGGAATCCACTACAGACTTCATGACTCAAGAAGCTGAGCGCGGAATAACTATCCAGTCTGCAGCAACGACTTGTTTCTGGAAAGACCATCGCATGAATATCATCGATACTCCTGGACACGTAGACTTCACTGTAGAAGTATACCGTTCACTTAAAGTACTTGACGGCGGCGTGGGTGTATTTTGTGGTTCTGGCGGCGTAGAGCCTCAATCAGAAACTAACTGGCGATATGCTAACGAATCTGAAGTAGCTCGTATCATCTTGGTTAACAAGATGGACCGTATGGGTGCAGATTTTTTCCGCGTTGTTGGCCAAATCGAAAGCGTACTAGCTGCTGTTCCACTAGTAATGACTTTACCTATCGGCACAGAAGAAAACTTCGTGGGTATGGTTGATGTACTAACCAAGAAAGCTTATGTATGGGATGACACCGGTCTTCCAGAAAATTTTGAAGTGTTAGACGTATCAGAAGATATGGTTGACCTAGTAGACGAATACCACGAGAAGCTTATCGAAACTGCCCTAGAGCAAGACGATGACCTAATGGAAGCTTATTTAGAAGGCGAAGTACCTTCTATAGATGAAATCAAGCGTTGTATCCGTAAAGGCACTATCGCACTAGATTTCTTCCCAACTTACTGTGGCTCTGCGTTTAAGAACAAAGGCGTACAGTTGGTTCTTGACGCGGTTATCGACTACCTTCCATCACCTACAGAAGTTGATCCACAGCCTTTGACAGACAAAGAAACTGGCGATGCGAATGGCGAGTTTGCCATTGTTTCAACTACAGAGCCACTGCGCGCTTTGGCGTTTAAGATTATGGATGACCGTTACGGCGCACTTACTTTCGTACGTATCTACTCGGGTACGCTAAAGAAAGGCGACACCATTCTTAACTCTTTCACTGGCAAAAGCGAACGTGTTGGACGCATGGTAGAAATGCATGCTGATGAGCGCACCGAATTGAGCTCAGCTCAAGCCGGCGACATTATCGCTATCGTAGGCATGAAGAACGTACAAACTGGACACACTCTATGTGATCCAAAGCACGAATGTACGCTTGAGCCGATGATCTTCCCTGAGCCCGTAATCTCTATCTCTGTTACTCCTAAGGATAAAGCCTCTACTGAGAAAATGGGTATAGCCATTGGTAAGATGGTTGCAGAAGATCCTTCTTTCATTGTTGAAACAGACGAAGATTCAGGCGAAACCATTCTTAAAGGAATGGGCGAGCTTCACCTAGACATCAAAGTAGACATTCTTAACCGTACTTACGGCGTAGATCTTATTGTAGGCCAACCACAGGTTGCTTACCGCGAGACCATCACTACTAAGCTTGAAGACAGCTACACCCATAAGAAGCAATCTGGTGGTTCTGGCCAATACGGCAAGATCGACTACATTGTTACTCCTGGCGAAACAGGATCTGGCTTCATCTTTAAGTCATCTGTAGTAGGTGGTAACGTACCTAAGGAATACTTCCCAGCGATTGAGAAGGGTTTCCGTACTATGATGGTAGAAGGACCACTAGCTGGCTTCCCTCTTCTAGACGTAGAAATTGAGTTAGTTGACGGTGGCTTCCACGCAGTTGACTCTTCAGCGATTGCTTTTGAAATTGCTGCTAAAGGCGCATATCGTCAATCTATGCCTAAGGCTGGCCCACAGTTGCTAGAGCCTATCATGAAGGTAGACGTATACACTCCTGATGATCACGTAGGTGATGTTATTGGTGACTTAAACCGTCGTCGTGGTATGATTAACGACCAAGAAGCTGGCGTTACTGGTGTACGCATTAAAGCTAACGTACCTCTTTCAGAAATGTTTGGTTACATTGGCCACTTGCGCACCATGACTTCTGGCCGTGGTCAGTTCTCAATGGAATTTGCACACTACTTGCATTGCCCTAACAGCGTTGCTGAAAAGGTTATTGCTGAAGAGAAAGAACGCAAAGCAGCTAAGTAAGCTTCTTGCGTAAAAAAGCCCCGCCTGGTTTAACTAGTGCGGGGTTTTTTATTGCCTAAAAAACTGCGCCAAAATTAACAGGAAGCTCTTTATCGCGCCCACAAAAAAGCCCGAACATGTCGGGCTTTTTATTCGCTCATTCGTTATGAATGGATCGCTCTAGCTAGCGCTCATTTCAGCCCGTAGCGCTTCAGTTAGTGCTGCTTGCACTTCTTCTGCACTTACGGTTGAAACACCTTCAGAAGCACGTTGTTCAGCACGTTTGCGCTTGCGCTCTGAGTGGTATGCTAAGCCAGTACCGGCTGGAATCAAGCGGCCTACAACCACGTTTTCCTTTAGACCACGTAGGTGGTCTTTCTTGCCAGTTACTGCGCCTTCAGTCAATACACGAGTAGTCTCTTGGAAAGAGGCTGCTGAGATGAAGGATTCTGTAGCCAAAGATGACTTAGTAATACCCAACAAGACACGCTGCATGCGGGACTCAATTTTGTCCTCTGCAACCATCTTCTCGTTAGCTTCTAAGTAGCGAGTGTATTCAACCTGATCACCTTTGATCAAGTTAGTGTCGCCAGAGGCAACTACATCCACTTTACGTAACATCTGACGCACAATAACTTCAATGTGCTTGTCGTTAATGATTACACCTTGTAGACGGTATACGTCTTGCACTTCAGTAGTAATGTAACGCGCTAGCTCTTCAACACCTAAAATACGCAAGATATCATGTGGGTTAAATGGGCCATCAGCAATTACTTCACCCTTCACTACTGTTTCGCCTTCAAACACGTTAAGTACGCGCCACTTAGGAATAAGCTCTTCATAGTTGTCACTGCCATCTGTTGGCGTAATAACTAGACGATTCTTACCCTTAGTTTCTTTACCGTAGCTTACGATACCAGAGACTTCTGCCAAGATAGCGGCTTCTTTTGGCTTACGTGCTTCAAACAAGTCAGCTACACGAGGTAGGCCACCGGTGATGTCCTTAGTGGTTGCACTTTCTTGTGGAATACGTGCAACTACATCACCAATTTCTACTTTACCGCCATCGGTGATGGACAATAATGCGCCACCAGGAAGAAGGTATTGAGCTGGCGCTCCAGATTCAGGGTTAATGATTTCGTTACCTTCATCATTAAACAACTTAAGCATTGGGCGTAAGTCTTTACCTGCCGCTGGGCGCTCACCTACAGTAAGCACCTGAATAGAGCTAAGACCAGTCAAATCATCAGTTTTAAGGCTGATAGTAAGGCCTTCATCTAATCCTACAAACTTCACTGTACCAGCCATTTCAGAAACGATGGGGTGAGTGTGTGGATCCCAAGAGGCGGCAACTTCACCAGCTTCTACGCGTGCACCATCAACTACTTTAATCAAAGAACCATATGGAAGCTTATAGCGCTCACGCTCACGGCCATGTTGATCGGTCACACCTAGCTCTACAGAACGAGATGTAGTGATCATGTGGCCATCTGTGCGGGTTACTGCTTTTAAGTTATGTAAGCGGATATCACCAGCGTTCTTAACTTGAACCTTATCTTCTGCAGCTGCTCGAGACGCCGCGCCACCAATGTGGAAAGTACGCATCGTAAGCTGAGTACCTGGCTCACCAATCGACTGTGCAGCAACAACACCTACTGCTTCACCAATGTTAACCTGATGACCACGACCTAGGTCACGGCCGTAACAGCTAGAACAAATACCATGGCGTGTTTCACAGGTAATTGGAGAACGAGTTTTCACTTCGTCTACAGAAGATAGTGATTCATCATTCTCTAAACGCTCAACCCAAGCTTCATCAATTAGAGTGTTTTTAGCAATTAACACGTCACCGGTGGTCGGATTGATTACATCTTCTGCAATCATACGACCCAATATACGGTCACCTAGTGGCACACGTACATCACCACCATCAATTACTGGAAGCATTGTAAGACCATTTTCGGTACCACAATCTACCTCAGTCACTACCAAATCTTGTGCTACGTCTACTAAACGACGAGTCAGGTAACCAGAGTTAGCTGTTTTTAGTGCCGTATCGGCTAAGCCTTTACGTGCTCCGTGAGTAGAGATAAAGTATTCCTGTACCGAAAGACCTTCGCGGAAGTTAGCCGTGATGGGGGTTTCGATGATAGAGCCATCTGGCTTAGCCATCAAACCACGCATACCACCTAACTGACGCATCTGGGCTGCACTACCACGTGCGCCTGAGTCGGCCATCATGTAAACAGAGTTGAATGACTCTTGCTCAACTTCTTCACCTGCAGCGTTGATCACTGTGTCGCTCTTCAAGCTGTCCATCATGGCGCCAGCAACAAGTTCGTTAGCACGAGACCAAATGTCGATCACCTTGTTGTATTTTTCGCCTTGAGTTACCAAGCCATCACGAAACTGTGATTCAATTTCACGCACTTCATCTTCAGCACCGTTGATGATGGAGGCTTTTTTGTCTGGGATAACGAAGTCGTTAACACCAACAGAAGCTCCAGAACGGGTCGCATAAGCAAAGCCCGTATACATCAACTGGTCAGCAAAGATAACCGTTTCTTTAAGTCCAACATTACGATAACAAGCGTTAATTACTGTAGAAATGTCTTTCTTCTTCATCGTCTTGTTAATCAAGCTGTAAGGCATACCTTGAGGCATGATTTCAGACAACAGTGCACGGCCAACAGTAGTCTGGGTTACAGTGTTGAAAGCTTCCATTGAGCCATCTTCAGACTTGATGTATTCGACAACACGCACTTTAACAATCGCTTGCAAGTCGACATGCTTAGCGCCATAGGCACGCTGCACTTCGGCGACGTTTGCAAATACCATACCTTCGCCTTTGGCGTTGATACGGTCACGAGTCATAAAGTAGATGCCCAATACAACGTCTTGGGAAGGTACGATAATAGGGTCGCCGTTTGCTGGGGACAAGATGTTGTTGGTAGACATCATCAAGGCACGACATTCAAGCTGAGCTTCAATAGTCAGCGGAACGTGAACAGCCATTTGGTCGCCGTCAAAGTCAGCATTGTAAGCCGCACAAACTAAAGGATGCAGCTGAATAGCTTTACCTTCAATCAATACAGGTTCAAATGCTTGGATGCCCAAACGGTGAAGTGTAGGCGCGCGGTTTAACATCACTGGATGTTCACGGATTACTTCGGCAAGGATGTCCCATACTTCAGCAGTTTCACGCTCTACCATCTTTTTAGCTGCTTTAATGGTAGTGGCAAGGCCACGCAATTCTAGCTTAGAAAAGATGAAAGGCTTAAATAGCTCCAATGCCATTTTCTTAGGCAAACCACACTGATGCAAACGCAAGTATGGTCCAACCACGATTACTGAACGTCCAGAGTAGTCTACGCGCTTACCCAATAGGTTTTGACGGAAACGACCTTGCTTACCTTTGATCATGTCAGCCAAAGATTTTAATGGACGTTTGTTAGAGCCAGTGATGGCACGACCACGACGACCGTTATCCAACAAAGCATCCACAGACTCTTGTAACATACGCTTTTCGTTACGTACGATAATGTCTGGCGCACTCAAATCTAACAAACGCTTAAGGCGGTTGTTACGGTTGATTACACGACGGTATAAATCGTTCAAATCTGAAGTTGCAAAACGGCCGCCATCTAGCGGCACCAATGGACGCAAGTCCGGTGGCAAGATAGGCAGCACTGTAAGTACCATCCATTCTGGCTTGTTGCCAGAAGCCAAAAAAGCTTCCATTAGCTTTAAGCGCTTAGATAGCTTCTTGATTTTAGTTTCAGAGTTAGTAGCGGGAATATCTTCACGCAACTGAATGGCTTCTTGTGCCATGTCTAAATCTTTCAACAGTGCTTGAATCGCTTCAGCACCCATACGCGCATCAAAGTCGTCGCCGAATTCTTCCATGGCTTCAAAGTACTGCTCATCGTTCATCATCTGACCACGTTCAAGTGTGGTCATACCTGGATCGATAACGATGTAGCTTTCAAAATAAAGCACACGCTCAATGTCACGCAAAGTAATGTCTAGCAACAAACCAATACGTGAAGGTAATGATTTAAGGAACCAGATATGTGCCACTGGGCTAGCCAGCTCGATGTGTCCCATGCGCTCACGACGTACTTTAGCCAGTGCAACTTCTACGCCACACTTTTCACAGATTACACCACGGTGCTTTAAACGCTTGTACTTACCGCACAAACATTCGTAGTCTTTTACTGGGCCAAAGATTTTGGCACAGAATAAACCTTCACGCTCAGGCTTAAAGGTACGGTAGTTAATGGTTTCTGGCTTTTTAACTTCGCCAAAAGACCATGAACGGATCATTTCTGGCGACGCCAAACCAATTCGGATCGAATCAAATTCGTCCGAATGACCTTGGGCTTTCAATAATTGTAGTAAATCTTTCATTGCCTTCTCCTACCTTAATTCTTAGTCAGATTCCAACTCAATATCGATACCTAGAGAACGAATCTCCTTAACCAATACATTGAAGGATTCAGGCATACCTGGTTCCATGCTGTGATCACCATCTACGATGTTTTTATACATCTTAGTACGGCCATTCACGTCATCAGACTTAACGGTTAGCATTTCTTGCAAGGTGTAAGCGGCGCCGTATGCTTCTAGTGCCCAAACTTCCATCTCACCAAAGCGCTGACCACCAAACTGAGCTTTACCACCAAGTGGCTGCTGAGTTACCAGACTGTATGAGCCGGTAGAGCGAGCGTGCATCTTGTCGTCAACCAAGTGGTTCAACTTCAACATGTACATATAACCTACGGTCACAGGACGATCAAATTTATCACCTGTGCGACCGTCATATAACCAAGTTTGGCCAGAACGATCTAAACCACCAAGCTCTAACAAACGCTTAATTTCACTTTCTTCAGCACCATCAAATACAGGAGTTGCTAATGGAACGCCCGCTTTAAGGTTTTTAGCCAATTCAAGGATCTCGTCATCGCTGAAGCTGTTTAAGTCTTCTGAGCGATAGCAATTGCCATCGTTATAAATCTGGTCTAAGAAGCTGCGTATTTCTTTAATTGACTTAGCACGTTCTTGCATCATCATTTCTTCGATGCGCTCGCCTAAGCCTTTAGCAGCCATGCCCATATGAGTTTCTAGAATCTGGCCCACGTTCATACGTGAAGGTACACCTAGTGGGTTTAGCACTATGTCTACTGTTTTGCCAAATTCATCAAAAGGCATGTCTTCAACTGGCATGATTACAGAGATAACACCTTTGTTACCATGACGTCCGGCCATCTTATCGCCAGGTTGGATACGACGCTTAACAGCCACGTAAACCTTAACGATTTTTAACACACCAGGTGCTAGGTCATCGCCAGTTTGTAACTTTTTCTTCTTGTCTTCGAACTTAGCGTCCAAATCAAGACGAGTTTCTTCTAAAGACTGCTGTGCTAATTCTAGCTGCTGAGCTAGTGTGTCATCAGCCATACGCAGCTTGAACCAATCAATACGGTCAACTTCTTGTAAGTTTTCAGCCGTAATCACGTCGCCCTTACTAAAGCCAGCACCACCGTTTACTGCGTTGCCGATTAGGGCTGCTGATAAACGTTCGTAAGTAGCTGATTCAACAATACGGAAACGATCATTGATATCTTTACGCTCTTGGTCTAGCTGCATTTGCTCAATAGCAACGGCACGTTGATCTTTATCAACACCATCACGAGTAAATACCTGTACGTTGATGACAGTGCCCTTGGTGCCTGTTTTAACACGTAAAGAAGTATCTTTAACATCAGAGGCTTTTTCACCAAAGATGGCACGTAGTAGCTTTTCTTCTGGCGTAAGTTGAGTTTCACCTTTAGGTGTAACCTTACCTACTAGAATGTCACCAGGGCCTACTTCAGCGCCAATGTGCACAATACCAGCTTCATCTAGCTTAGATAATGCACTTTCACCAACATTTGGAATGTCAGAAGTGATTTCTTCACTGCCTAATTTAGTATCACGCGCTACACAGGTTAATTCCTGAATGTGAATGGTAGTGAAACGGTCTTCTTTAACTACGTTCTCAGAGATCAGGATCGAGTCTTCGAAGTTGTAACCGTTCCAAGGCATAAAGGCGATGCGCATGTTTTGACCCAAGGCTAATTCGCCAAGGTCAACAGATGGACCGTCAGCCAATACATCACCACGAGCAACAGTGTCACCTAGGTTGACGATTGAACGTTGATTTATGCAAGTGTTCTGGTTTGAGCGGGTGTACTTAGTCAGGTTGTAGATATCTACACCTGCATCACCTGCTTCTGTTTCAGCATCATGAGCTTTAACCACAACTCGTGTTGCATCAACTGATTCAATCACACCGCCACGAGAAGCTACCACACATACACCAGAGTTCTGGGCTACGTGACGCTCCATTCCAGTACCGACTAAAGGCTTTTGCGCTTTTAGTGTAGGCACTGCTTGACGTTGCATGTTTGAACCCATCAAGGCTCGGTTAGCATCGTCGTGCTCTAGGAATGGAATTAATGAAGCGGCAACAGAAACTACTTGACGAGGAGACACGTCCATATAGTCAACGTTGTCTGGCGACATCAAGGTAAATTCATTTTCGTGACGTACTGTTACTAAATCTTCTGAAAGATTGTCATTAGCATCAAGCTTGGCGTTGGCCTGGGCGATGATGTGCTGACTCTCTTCAATAGCAGATAAGTATTCAATATCTGATGTCACTTTGCCGTCAACTACCTTACGATATGGAGTTTCTAGGAAACCATAGTCATTAGTGCGGGCATAAGTAGCCAAAGAGTTGATCAAACCAATGTTTGGCCCCTCTGGCGTTTCGATAGGACATACACGTCCGTAGTGAGTAGGATGTACGTCACGGACTTCAAAGCCTGCACGCTCACGGGTCAAACCACCAGGCCCTAAAGCAGAAACACGACGTTTGTGTGTCACTTCCGAAAGTGGGTTGTTTTGGTCCATAAACTGAGACAGCTGGCTAGAACCAAAGAATTCTTTGATTGCAGCAGAAACTGGCTTTGCATTGATCAAGTCTTGTGGCATTAGCCCATCTGACTCAGCCATGCTTAGACGCTCTTTAACAGCACGCTCTACACGAACTAAACCTACGCGGAATTGGTTTTCTGCCATTTCGCCTACTGAACGAACACGACGGTTACCTAGGTGATCAATGTCATCAACGATGCCTTGACCGTTACGAATTGCGATAAGCGTTTGCATAACAGCAACGATATCATGGTCATTCAATACGCCTTCACCAGTAGTTTCAGAACGGCCTAAACGACGGTTGAACTTCATACGGCCCACAGCAGATAAATCGTAGCGCTCGCTAGTAAAGAACAAGTTGTTAAACAAGTTTTCAGCAGACTCTTTAGTTGGTGGCTCGCCTGGACGCATCATGCGGTAAATTTCTACCAATGCTTCAAGCTGGGTGCGTGTTGGATCAGCGGTCAGTGTATCTGACATGAAAGGACCACAATCTAAATCATTGCTATAGATCAATGGTAACGCAGTAATACCTGCCGCACGTAAAGCTACAAGTAACTCTTGAGTCACTTCTGTATTACAGTCGCAGATTATTTCGCCAGTAGCTGGGTCAATCTGGTCACGGGCAATTTTCTTGCCTACTAAGTATTCTTCTGGAATTTGTAGCTGTTTTAAGCCAATCTTTTCCATTTGTTTGATATGACGTGCAGTAACACGACGTCCTTCTTCGACCAAAACAGTGCCTTTTTGGTCAACAATATCAAAGGTAGCTGTTTCGCCACGCAAACGACTTGGCACCAAAGTCATGGTGAAACCTTCATCGGTCACTGTCACGTCTACATTTTCAAAGAATGTTTCAACGATTTGTTCGCTGGTATAACCCAAAGATCGTAGCAATATAGATGCAGGTAGCTTACGACGACGGTCAATACGCACATACAAGGTGTCTTTAGGGTCAAATTCAAAATCTAACCAAGAACCACGGTATGGAATAACACGAGCGTTATATAACAACTTACCAGAGCTGTGGGTTTTGCCCTTGTCATGGTCAAAGAATACGCCAGGAGAACGATGTAGCTGAGAAACAATAACACGCTCGGTGCCATTCACAACGAAAGTACCGTTGTCAGTCATCAAAGGCATTTCGCCCATGTAAACTTCTTGTTCCTTAATGTCTTTGATCGCCTTAGCCTTAGAATCACGATCATAAATCACAAGGCGCACTTTAACGCGCAATGGTGCAGCATAAGTTACACCACGTAATTGACATTCTTTAACGTCAAAAACAGGCTCGCCTAGCTTATAGGTCACATATTCTAAAGATGCATTGCCAGAAAAAGAGACAATAGGAAAAACAGATTGAAAAGCAGCATGAAGACCTAAGTCTTTACGCTGGTCAACACCTTGACCTGAATGTAAAAACTTGCGGTAAGAGTCGATCTGGATGGCCAGCAGATAAGGCACATCCATCACCGGAGGCAGCTTTCCGAAATCCTTGCGGATACGTTTTTTCTCAGTGTATGAGTAAGGCATCAAAAATCCCCGATTTGGGTCTGTATTCAGACCGTTAAATTGGTCGGACAAATGTCCAAATATACTGGTTCCGCCCTAGGCGACGGGGGCATACTCCCCGCAAAACGTTACTGGCAAAGGGTTTAACCCACTTTGATCCAGCCTTTTTTGGTTATAAAACACGGCATAAAAAGCCTGCGCTATAGAACCGAAAAAGGCCGGTGGCAAATATGCCACCAGCCATGCGCTGTCAAACCTATAATTCCCAGAGGATCATAGGCTCAAGCAAGCACATCTAAAAAGATGGCTTACTTAATTTCGACAGTTGCGCCAGATGCTTCTAGCTCAGCTTTAAGGGCGTCAGCGTCTTCTTTAGAGATGCCTTCCTTAACTGCTGCTGGAGCACTTTCAACTAGGCCTTTAGCTTCTTTCAAGCCAAGTCCAGTTGCTGCACGTACAGCTTTAATAGCTGCAACTTTCTTTTCGCCACCAGAAACTAGAATTACGTCGAATTCAGTTTGCTCTTCGGCTGCTGCGCCAGCGTCACCGCCGGCAGCTGGGCCCGCTGATGCTACTGCTGCAGTAACGCCAAACTTCTCTTCCATAGCGGAGATCAGCTCAACCACGTCCATTACAGACATGTCAGCTACGGCATTGATGATATCGTCTTTAGTGATAGACATAACAATTCCTATTCTTTAATAAGACCCAAATGGGTCATCATGTTCATACGTAAAGTCGGTTAAATCCAGTCCAATTGGACAATAGAATTAAGCGGCTTCCTGTTCTTTTTGATCGCGAACTGCTGCTAAAGTACGTGCCAGCTTGCTGGTAGCACCTTGCATTACGCTCATCAACTTAGCAATTGCTTCGTCGTATGTTGGCAATGTTGCCAATACGTCGATTTGATCAGCACCCATAAGGTTGCCTTCAAACGCCAGTGCTTTCACTTCAAATTTACCGTTGCTTTTTGCAAAATCTTTGAACAAACGGGCGCCAGCGCCTGGATGATCATTTGAAAAAGCAATAATACTTGGTCCTTTGAAGGAGTCCTGCAAACACGCATAATCCGTGCCTTCTAAAGCAATCTTAGCAAGAGTATTACGCACAACCCGTAGGGTTACGCCATTCTCTCGAGCTTGCTTTCGAAGAGCAGTCATGTCACCTACAGTAACGCCGCGTGAATCGGCTACAACTGCAGATAGAGCACTGGTGGCTGCTTCGTTGACTTCTGCGACAATCGCTTTCTTGTCTTCGAGACCTATAGCCACGCTATTTCTCCTGAAATAATTATCCAACTCCTTATCTTTACTTGCTTACACAGGTAAGAATAAGAACCTAATAACGGTGTTGGATTCAAACATCTGAATCGGGTTCACCGTCTGCGTAGGCAATCATTAAGGCAAATCACCAAAAGGATCAAAGCCACCTACGGTCTTTGACAGTCTTGTACATGTACAAGACCCCAAAGTTTGGTTTATTAAAGACTCAAGCCAACTGCACTTACAGCCTAAAATATGGCTCCCCAAGGAGAGCCGAATGCGTTAAAACTTAACAGCACCATAGTCAACCGAAAGGCCTGGGCCCATAGTGGTCGAAATAGTAACTTTCTTGATGTATACGCCTTTAGCAGAAGCTGGCTTCATCTTTTTAAGATCGCCAAGTAGTGCAATTAGGTTTTCTTTTACTGCGTCTGCAGTGAAACCTACTTTGCCTAGCGAGCAATGGATGATGCCGGCCTTGTCTGTACGGTAACGCACTTGACCTGACTTAGCATTTTTAACAGCAGTAGCTACATCTGGTGTTACAGTGCCAACTTTAGGGTTAGGCATTAGTCCACGTGGACCAAGAACCTGACCTAGCTGACCTACTACACGCATTGCGTCTGGAGAAGCAATAACCACGTCAAAGTCCATTTTACCGGCTTTGATTTCTGCAGCCAAATCTTCCATACCAACAATGTCTGCACCAGCAGCTTTAGCTTTTTCTACGTTGTCACCTTGAGTGAAAACAGCAACACGAACATCTTTACCAGTGCCGTTTGGAAGCACTGTAGAACCACGAACAACTTGGTCAGATTTACGTGGGTCAACGCCCAAGTTAACAGCGACGTCGATTGCTTCTGCAAACTTAACAGTAGATAGCTGCGCCAACAAATCAACAGCAGTGTTGATCTCGTATACTTTGCCTAGCTCAATCTTTTGCGCGATTGCTTTAGCGCGTTTGGTCATGTTAGCCATTAGATAACACCTTCTACATTTAAGCCCATAGAACGAGCACTGCCCGCGATAGTACGTACAGCTGCATCCATGTCAGAAGCAGTTAAGTCTTCCATCTTAGTGGTTGCGATTTCTTCAAGCTGCGCACGAGTTACAGTGCCCACTTTCACAGTGTTTGGACGTGCAGAACCACTTTTAAGGCCTGCGATCTTCTTCAACAATACTGCTGCAGGAGGAGTTTTGGTGATAAAGGTAAAGCTACGATCTGCATATACTGTAATAACTACAGGTACAGGCATACCAGCTTCCATGCTCTGAGTTTGAGCATTGAAGGCTTTACAAAATTCCATGATGTTTACACCATGTTGACCCAATGCTGGGCCTACTGGTGGACTTGGGTTGGCCTTGCCGGCAGCAACCTGTAGCTTGATGTAGGCTTGTACTTTCTTAGCCATGATGATGATCTCCTAATGGGTAATAACGCCTTCCCTAGCCTTTAAGCCACCGCTAAGCGATAGTTAACAAGCAAAAGAACAGCTCCCCTATTCAAAAAACATTCCGCTAATGCTGAATGCGCAAAAACCCTGGACGCCGCTAACGACTCCAAGGTTTAACATTGGCAGCCTAAGCTGCCAAAAATTAGGCCTTTTCGACCTGAATAAATTCTAACTCAACAGGGGTTGATCGGCCAAAAATAAGCACAGCCACTTGCAAGCGACTCTTCTCGTAATTAACTTCCTCTACCACACCGTTGAAGTCTGCAAACGGCCCATCCACAACACGAACCATTTCACCTGGCTCAAAGATAGTCTTAGGTCTTGGCGCTTCTGCACCAGTCTCAACACGCTCTAAAATAGCATTGGCTTCACGCTCTGTAATAGGGGCAGGTTTGTCAGCTGTACCACCAATAAACCCTAATACACGCGGAGTTTCTTTAACCATGTGCCATGTGTCGTCATTTAGTTCCATATTTACTAGCACATAGCCAGGGTAGAACTTACGTTCACTACGGCGCTTTTTGCCCGCACGCATTTCGATGACTTCTTCTGTAGGCACCAAAACATCGCCAAACACATCCTGCATTTCAAAACGCTCAATGCGCTCATGCAAGGCGCGCATAACCTGCTTCTCGTAACCTGAGTATGCGTGAACAACGTACCAACGCTTTGCCATGATAATATCCTAACTAAACTTTTGAGCTGACTAGCCAATCAAAGACGCAACAGCCCAACTCAAAAATGAGTCTAGACCCCACAAAAACAAAGCCACAATCAACACCACAACTACTACAATTAATGTAGTCTGTGTTGTTTCTTGCCGATTTGGCCAAACCACCTTACGGATTTCTTTGCGGGCTTCTTTAAAACTAACTGCATAACCCCTGCCTTTGGTAGTTTGCAAAGCAAAATACAATGCCACGCCCGCCAAAGCCACTAGAGCTATCGTACGGTACAACAGGGATTGATCAGAATATACAGAGTTACCTACAACACCAGCAATCACTATAGCTAGAACAATTAACCATTTAACGGTGTCTAAACGTGAGTTCTTTGTAGTTGGTGTAGCGCTCATATTGGAGCCTCTAGTTAACTGTGCTTTTTACTTTGGCTATCATTACCCAAAGCATTAAAAATATGGCAGGCCAGGAGGGATTCGAACCCCCAACATTCGGTTTTGGAGACCGACGTTCTGCCGTTGGAACTACTGGCCTAGAACATCTTTTGACGTGATTGTTTAAAACATGCCAAAAGTATGGGACGCGTATATTATACGTGCCCCATGATATTTGCAAGCAATTAGAGCTAACTGCTTGCATTTGTTCAGCTTAAATTAAGCTAAGATACGAGCTACAACACCAGCACCAACAGTACGGCCACCTTCACGAATAGCGAAGCGTAAACCTTCATCCATTGCGATTGGGTTAATTAGCTCAACAACCATTTGGATGTTATCACCAGGCATTACCATTTCTACGCCTTCAGGCAATTCACAAGCACCTGTGATGTCTGTAGTACGGAAGTAGAACTGTGGACGATATCCCTTAAAGAAAGGAGTGTGGCGTCCGCCTTCGTCTTTGCCTAGCACGTATACTTCAGCTTCAAACTTGGTGTGTGGAGTGATTGAACCAGGCTTAGCTAGTACTTGACCACGCTCTACGTCTTCACGCTTAGTACCACGTAGTAGTACACCAACGTTCTCGCCTGCACGACCTTCGTCAAGCAACTTACGGAACATCTCAACACCAGTACAAGTAGACTTGGTAGTATCTTTGATACCAATCATTTCCACTTCGTCACCAACGTTTACGATGCCGCGCTCAATACGACCCGTTACAACAGTACCACGGCCTTGGATTGAGAAAACGTCTTCGATTGGCATGATGAAGTTACCATCAATCGCACGCTCTGGCTGTGGGATGTAGCTGTCTAGTGCTTCAACTAACTTACGCACTGCAGTAGTACCCATTTCGTTTTCATCTTCGCCATTCAATGCCATCAAAGCAGATCCTGGGATGATTGGCGTGTCGTCGCCTGGGAATTCGTACTCGTCTAGAAGCTCACGAAGCTCCATTTCAACAAGCTCTAACATCTCAGCGTATTCTTCTGAGTCTGCGCCGCCGCAATCTTCAGCCAACAAGTCAGACTTGTTTAGGAATACTACGATGAAAGGTACACCTACCTGACGTGACAACAAGATGTGCTCACGCGTCTGAGGCATTGGGCCGTCAGTTGCGCCACATACCAAAATAGCTCCGTCCATCTGTGCAGCACCAGTGATCATGTTTTTCACATAATCAGCGTGTCCTGGACAGTCAACGTGGGCGTAATGACGTTCTGCAGAATCATATTCAACGTGTGAAGTGGCGATGGTGATACCACGCTCGCGCTCTTCAGGGGCGTTGTCAATCTGAGAAAAGTCTTTCAACTCTCCACCAAACGCTTCTGCACAAACACGAGTCAATGCAGCTGTTAATGTAGTTTTACCGTGGTCAACGTGACCAATGGTGCCGACGTTTACGTGCGGCTTATTTCTTTCAAACTTTTCCTTAGCCATGATAGCCTCCGAACGATGGGCGGCCACTTGACCGCGCTAAGTTAAATAATGCAGATGCCCATTTATTGAGTAAACTGCAGATAACAAGAAGGGTAGATATATTGCTATATCTACCCTTCAAAATATACTGTGCTCCCCTGCCCTTATGACAATGGAGCTCTAGGGCGGAATTGAACCGCCGACCTCACCCTTACCAAGGGTGCGCTCTACCCCTGAGCTACTAGAGCGTATAACGCACTAAACTGGCTCTAAATAGCCTTACATCAATCCGCTAACTTATGCGAACCTTACTCAGTATGGAGCGGGTAGCGAGAATCGAACTCGCATATACAGCTTGGAAGGCTGTCGTGATAGCCATTATACCATACCCGCAAAGAATGGTGGTGGGAGGTGGATTCGAACCACCGAAGCTTACGCGTCAGATTTACAGTCTGATCCCTTTGGCCGCTCGGGAACCCCACCCAAATAATTCTTCAACAGGAACTGGTGCCGGCACGAGGAGTCGAACCCCGGACCTACTGATTACAAGTCAGTTGCTCTACCGTCTGAGCTATACCGGCTAATTGCCTGTGCTCTTGAACTCACCTGAACTCAAGAGGTGCGTATAATACTGAACGTATATGTAGGATGCAAGCACCAATGATGATTTTATTAAAGTTTTTCAGTGTTTATCCAATTCAGCCACTTCAGCTATGCCATTAAGCACCAACCCTTCTATATAAGTCAGGCCCAGCTCATTAGCAATCTTCTCTCCATCACCCCCACACAAAAGAATGCCATAGCCATTTAGCTGAGCTTCTTTTATCAAAGCACGCACACCATGTAGGGCCATTTTATGACAGCCAAAAGAAACAGCGTCAAATGTGCTGGTTCCAGGTAAAGGGATAGACTGAATATCCGCTGATGCTGCGTTAGATTTGGGCGCGCAAATATTAATATTTGCTGTGTCGCGTGTTAGCGCCTGGACCATAAGCCTAGCACCAGGAATGATATAACCACCTTCATGGCGACCATCTGCTCGTATATAGTCAAAGGTAATGGCACTGCCGCAATCAACCACACACACGGCCTCTTGGGAGAGCTGCCTTGCAGCCACCATAGCCAACCACCGATCTACACCCAGCAAAGAAGGCTGCCGATATGCGTTAATTAGGTCTTTAAAGCTGGCTTGAGTTGAAAAACGATTACATGGTATTTGTTTTTCTATGAGCCAAGTCTCCAGGAGACTATTCTTTTCCCTATTGGCCACACTTGCCAAAAAAAATGCGTCAAAGGAGGCAGGCAGGCAGGCATGTAACTGCTCTAAACTCAAACTGCAAGTAGGCATGGCTCCATAGGACAGCACTAATCCATGGTGCTGCAGACGCCATTTAAGACGAGTGTTCCCTAAATCTATCAGCAACTCACTCATACGCACCCCCTAAAGGCCGCACACTTATTTCACCACCACTATAAGCTTTAAGCACGCCATCAAACTCCATCATTAGTGCCCCTACTTGATTAACACCTCGACAAACTCCCTCAACCTGCCTACCCGGCAATAATAGCTGAACATTTTTGTCTTGGTAATAGTGCAATTTTTGCCACTGGTGGCGCATCACTGAAAATCCGTGTTGAACGAACAGAGCCAAGTGCTGATGTAAGCGCAAAAGAATCTGCGCCACAATATCGTTACGGGTGAGGTTGTAACCTAACTGGCAGAGACTAATCCATGGCTGATCAATGGCATCATTTTGCGTGAGGTGTACATTTAAACCCATACCGATAACTACATGACATGGACCTGTTGCATCACCTCGCATCTCCAGCAAAATACCCGCAAGCTTTTTGCCATCAACTAAAATGTCATTTGGCCACTTAAGCTTAACTTCCTGCACACCCAAATCAGATAACGCTTTAGCCAACGCTAAACCCACAACTAAACTTAATCCTTCTAGGGCTGCAGCCCCACCAGAAAAGTTCCAGCCCAAAGATAAAGCTACATTTTGACCAAACGGAGATTGCCACTGACGACCTAAACGGCCTCGGCCAGCTGTTTGCACTTCAGCCAAGACCACTTCGCCATGAATAGACTGCTGCTGCTGGCGCTGCATTAAAGTTTGATTAGTAGAAGGAATAGACATGTGCAGTTGCACATTAAAGGGTGGGGTTAACTCAGGCAGCTGACGCTGTATAGCTTCAACGTCTAGTAGATCTAATCCGCCCACAATACGATAGCCTCGGCCACGAATACGGTTTAGCTTTACTCCTAATGCTTCTACGCCCTTAAGCTGCTTCCATACAGCAGCCCGCGTCATACTCAAGTGTTGCCCCAAAGCAGTACCTGAATGAAACTGGCCATCGGCCAGCAAATGCAACAGTTGATTAAGACTAGTTAGCGACATACAAATGAGTACATCGCTAAGCATCTGGCAATAAGCCTGAGCATTACTTTCTTTTGTCCTTTTTCTTGCCTTTGTTTACATGCTTTACTAAGCGCTGCTTTTTACTAATCTGGCGCTGGGATAACTGGTTCTTCTTGCCGTCAAACGGGTTATCACTGGTGCGGAATTCAAATCGCACAGGAGTCCCTCGAATTTTCAACACTTTAATAAATTTATTTTCTAAATAACGTTTATAAGTAGTAGGCAATGCATTAGTTTGATTACCATGCACTATGAACAATGGCGGATTAGATCCACCAAGGTGTGCGTATCGCAATTTAATTCGACGTCCGTGCACTAGCGGTGGCTGGTGATCTAGTATGGCATCTTCCAACAACGTGGTTAGCTTGTTAGTGCTCCACTTAGTAAAGGCGCAACCATGAGCTTCTTCTACTGATTTATACAAATCTCCCACGCCAGAACCATGTAAGGCTGAGATAAAGTGAATACGTGCAAATTTGGCAAATTCCAAACGCGCCTGCAATTCATGTTTCACATGAGCTTTGTCATCAACGCTCATGCCATCCCATTTATTGACTGCAATGACTAAAGCTCGACCCGCATCAATCACAAAACCTAACAAGTGCATATCTTGCTCTGTAAGGCCTTCATGCGCATCAACTACTAGCACTACAACATGTGCGTCCTTAATGGCTTGCAGGGTCTTAACGATAGAAAACTTCTCTACAGTCTCAGTGACACTTCGCCTGCGACGCACACCTGCCGTATCAATTAATGTATATGGCTTATCATTGCGCCTGTAAGGAATATAAATGCTGTCCCGTGTGGTACCTGCTTCATCAAAAACCACAACCCGATCTTCACCTAACATACGGTTCACCAGCGTAGACTTGCCTACGTTTGGCCTACCTACGATGCCGATACGAATGCCGCCTTCAGAGTCTTCTGGAAAGCCTTGATCTTCTGGAAAAGGTGCTAACACATCTTCAATCAACTGGCTCACACCACGCCCATGAGAGGCAGCAATAGGTCGAGGCAAGCCAATAAGACCTAAGCCATAAAAGTCGCCTAGAGCCACATCTATGTCTATGCCATCAGTTTTATTAACGACCAAGTAAGCTGGTTTGTCACAACGGCGCAGATGATCTGCAATCAACTCATCAGAAGGATTAAGGCCAGCCTTTCCATCTACTAAAAACAACACGGCGTCAGCTTCTTCAATGGCAAGCAAAGATTGCTCAGCCATAACTTGATCTATACCAGCCTCGTCGCCACTGATACCACCTGTATCAATAACAATATAGTCTCGCTCTTCAGTTTTACCTTCACCGTACTTACGGTCACGGGTAAGGCCTGGAAAGTCTGCTACTAAAGCGTCGCGAGAACGGGTCAAACGGTTAAAAAGTGTGGATTTACCCACATTAGGGCGCCCAACAAGAGCAATTACGGGATTCATAAATAAACCAATTATTTCAAGCCAAGACGTATGAGACGACCATCTTGACTGAGTAAGAAAATAGTATCTTGGTAGCTTTGACTACCAATACGAGCATCTTTAATGCTCAATTTTTGACGACCTAAGAAGTCGCCATCCTTAAGCTGAAGCACGTGAGCATAGCCTTGCGCGTCAACTACTAAAACCTGATTGTCCAAGCCCATGGGGGAAGACAAAGAACGGTGCTTAAGGCTATCGTTCTGCCACAACACAAGACCAAGATCTTTATCATAAGCAACTATTACATCTTGTGCGTCTACAATTAATACAGCACCCCCAACTAGGGTTGCACCACTAACGCTAGAAGCCGGTTGCTGCCAAATTATTGAGCCTGTTAAAGCATCGATGGCGGCGATACTTCCTTGGTAGCTCGTCACATAGAGCAAACCATCTATTAACACTAACGCTCCGTCAATATCAGCTAAGCGCTCTGTTTCTGAACGCCCCTTAGTCGTAGCGATTACTTTTTGCCAAACCACACCACCTGTTTGGTTATCTAAGGCAACTAATTTACCGTTAGCAAAACCTACGTAGGTATAAGTTTCGTTAATTACCGGTGTACTTGTGCCACGCAGGGTTAAGCTGGGCAAACTTGCCGCATAAGACCATTGAAATTTACCATCTTCAGTAGCATATGCGCTTACTTTTCCATCAACTGTTTGCAACACTACTATTTGACTATTAGCTTGTGGCACAGCCAATGCTTCACTAGATGCATTCACCTGCCATAAAATAGACCCATCTGAACTACTTAGAGCCATTAACTTGCCATCACGAGATGCCACAAACAACTGTTCGTTCACATAACCTATACCTGCAGTAATTCTCTCTTCCAGCTCAATAGACCAATTGACCTGGCCAGCCTCTAAGCTAAAAGATGTTAGCTGCTTTCCAGAGGCAGCAAATACTGCATTCTCCAGTAACACAGGCTTCAAAGTTGAGCCCCCGCCAACATTAGCACCCTCACCCACAGACATTGACCAATGGTTCACAAGTTCAAGCTGGGGCTCAAATGAATTTAGTGTTGTCGGCTCTGGCAACGTGCCTCCTGATGACGAGCACGCACTAAGAACAATTAACGTTAGGCTGGCTAGCAGCACCCTGAAAGGTCTAGCGTTCATCTTAATAATCCTTACACTCGTCATTATTTGGACATCTCTTAGCTACTGTAAAAAGCTACTACTGTGAAATATTATCTAACTTCAAACCTAGCAAGGGCTTACTTACACCACTAGAAACAGCAATTACCGAGGCCGCGGTGTAGGCTTCTCTTGCAGCATCCACATCACCTTTTACAAGAAAGATATCACCACGAGTTTCTAGCCTAGCTAGCTGCCAAGCATCATCGCCGTCCACTAACAGAGCTAACGCTTCACTGTGTTGGCCCTGCTCACTCAAAACCTTCGCTAAGCGAATACTAGCCAAGGCATTAACTTCAGCATCACCTTGCTGATCAACAACCCACTGTAATTGCGATGCTGCCGCAGACAAGTCACCAAGCTGCACCTCTACACGAGCCACCATAAGTGCTGCAAATTGAGCATAAGTAGCCGAACCAAACTCTGCCCTGAGTAAATCACTGTTGTAACGTATTTGTGTTATTTGCGTATCACTTAATTGACCAGCAGGAGCATTATTCATAAGCTCCTGAAAGTAGACACTGGCCGCTTCAGCCTCGCCCACTTGGTGATCTTGATATGCATTCCAGCTCAACACACCACCTAGTGCTACAGCAATGGTGAGTATCAATGACTTACCGTTATCTTTCCACCAGCTCTTTAGCGCTTCTACTTGTTCTTCTTCTGTCTTCATTTCGGCCACAACCAAAAACTCCTTAATGTTGTTTGTAATAATTATTTAATAAGCTCAGCCACATGCGCTGAAACTTTACTAAGAGGTATGCTTTGCTGCTCACCTTGACCTTGTAATGGTTTAATTTGGATTTCACCTTGAGCTAACTCATCGTCACCCATAATAAGCACCAGCTTTGCACCACAACGATCCGCTTTTTTCATTTGATTCTTTAGACTGCCACCACCACAGTGCCACAATAAGCGCAAACCACTGATATCAGTACGTAACTGTTCGGCCAACTGCATGGTACGCACGCTAGCACCATCTCCAATATGAGCTAAGTAAACGTCTGCTTGCTGGCCTAAACCAGCAGGCTCTTGCTGCATTTCTTGCAACAATAAAATCATTCTCTCCACACCCATCGCCCAACCTACAGCTGGTGTAGGCTTGCCGCCAAGCTGCTCTATCATACCGTCGTAACGACCACCACCGCATACAGTACCTTGAGAGCCTAACTTGTCAGTGACCCATTCAAACACGGTTTTACAATAGTAATCTAACCCTCTAACTAACCGAGGGTTAATCTGATAAACAATGCCTGCCGCATCTAAAAGCTCACGTAAACGCTCAAAATGCACACGTGATTCATCATCTAAGTAACCATAGAAATCAGGGGCGCCATCTAATAGTGCTTGGGTATTAGCATTCTTACTATCCAATACTCTTAATGGATTAGTACTGACTCGTCTTTGGCTATCAGCGTCAAGGAACTGCATATTAGCCTGTAAAAACTCTACCAGGTCTGTTCTATAAGCAGCCCTAGCTGCAGAACTGCCTAAAGTATTTAATTGCAATGTTACAGCGTCTTGCAAACCTAGTTCGCGCCATAAGCGAGCTGTCATGATAATTAGCTCTGCATCAACGTCTGGACCTTCTAAACCATAAACCTCAGCACCAAATTGATGAAACTGACGCTGGCGTCCTTTTTGAGGACGCTCATAGCGAAACATTGGCCCGTGATACCACAAGCGCTGCACTTGATTATAAGTTAAACCATGCTCTTGAGCAGCACGTACACACGATGCTGTGCCTTCAGGCCTTAAAGTCATGTTGTCGCCATTACGATCAGCGAAGGTGTACATTTCTTTTTCTACCACGTCTGTGGCTTCACCTATTGAACGACAAAATAAATCAGTCTTTTCAGCAATGGGCATACGAATTTCTTGATAGCCGTACTGGTCAAAAACTGACTTTACCTTTGCTTCAAAGAATTGCCACAATGGGGTTTGATCGGGCAATATATCGTGCATGCCGCGAATGGCTTTTATAGACGCCAAAATAAGTTCCTTAATTTAATGGAGGTGTCGCTAACTAATAGAGTGTTATTTAGTCAAAGTAAGGCGCGCAATATCTTTTCGTGTGAACGGCTCTAAATCTATAAGTTGTCCATCAAAAGTGAATTTTTCTACACCAGAAGAACGACCCAGCAGCACTTCTATTGGAGCAGTAACTACTTGCGTTATAGTATCACCTGCAGAGTACAAATCTGACAATATCATCTTACCATTGCCGTCTTTAATTTCCACCCAACAGTCTTTATCAAAAACCATAACCAACTGCGCCTCGTTAGGTGCCAGCAGCACAGCCACTTCCTCTTCAACAAGCGCAGCCGCAGGCACATCAATGATGGCCGGAGCAATGGCCAACACCTGCTCTGCAGCCAGCTCCACCACTTCATCAACAACAGGCTGAGCTTGTTCTGCAGGCACACTCGCTTCCACTTCACTTTCATTGGCTACCAACAAAGACAGGTCTAAGGCATCTTCTTCGGTATCTAAGGCGCCATCAAGCGCATCGCCATCTGTCACTTGTGTTGCTGTGCTGGTTAGCTGCGAAGACATCAGCCCACCATTTTGACTCTGCCACCAAACAACGGATGCAACTAGCAAACCAATGACAAAAACAATTGAGACTAGCTTTACCCAAGTGTCACTAGGCTTACTTTGTCGGCCAAGCTTTTGCACTGCCGACCTAGGCTTAGCACTATTATTTGGCACACCATAAGCTGTGTCAAAAGCATCTACCAAACCCTGCCCATCCAAGCCCACATGACGCGCATAAGAGCGTATATATCCTCGAGCAAACACAAAGCTTGGAATTACAGTAAAGTCGCTTTCTTCAATGGCATTGATTACTTTGGATGTTAAATGTAAATCACGAGCAGCTTCTTTTTGGGACAAACCCATATCATCACGCGCTTGGCGCAATAAGTGTCCAGGAAAGCCCGGTAACTGACCCTCCAATTCTGCTTGATCTTGCATACTTAATGATTCCAAATCAGTCACAATCAATACCTTTATTATTCTATGCCGTGTAAATAAAAATTAGGGCTTTATACACCCATCATAACGCCCATTTTTGGACACTACCAGCATCACGAAGTTCCTTGCCCTAGTTACTTATCTATGTCACTTACTTTAGGCACGTAGATTTTCAATTAAATCTGCTTAGCTTCAATACGTGCTGCATGGGCAGCACTGCGCCTGGTACGATCTTTTACCTGACCCACTAGTTGCCCACAGGCAGCATCGATGTCATCGCCGCGAGTTGACCTAATGGTAGTTATAATACCGGATTTTGCCATAATTCGTTGAAATGCTTCAATTTGTGGCCGTGGACTACGACGATAATCTGACCCTGGAAAAGGATTAAAAGGAATTAAATTTAGCTTACAAGGGACACGCTTAAGCACTTGGGCTAATTCGCGAGCATGCTTTGGCTGATCATTAATACCATCGATCATGGTGTATTCCATGGTAATCACACGCTTGTCAGTTAGGTTTTCTAAATAACGATTACATGCATCCAACAAAGCATCTATATTATACTTTTTATTAACTGGCACCAATTCATTGCGCAGCAAATCATTAGGGGCATGTAAAGAAATAGCCAAAGACACATCTGTGACCTGACTTAGCCGATCAATCGCAGGCACTACTCCTGCCGTACTTAAAGTAACCCTGCGCTTAGATAGATTGTATGCATTATCATCCATCATTAGGGCGATGGCAGGCGTTACACTATCAAAGTTGAGCAATGGCTCACCCATGCCCATAAACACCACGTTGGTCACCCTACGAGGCCCATTAGGATCTACAGGACCAAAGGACTTGATAGCAATACGCAGTTGTCCAATAATCTCAGCTGAGGTCAAATTACGGTTAAAACCTTGCTTGCCAGTAGAGCAAAAACTGCAATCTAAAGCGCAACCTACTTGAGATGAAACGCATAAAGTAGCACGATCACCATCAGGTATGAGCACCATCTCAACCTTGTTACCCCCTGAGACACCAATCACCCATTTGCGCGTACCATCTTTGGAGTCGCCACGGTATAACACTTCAGGCTCTACAATTTCAGCACTTAGAGTAAGCTTTTCACGCAGCTTTTTACTGACGTTACTCATGCTTTCAAAGTCATCTGCACCAAACTGATGGATCCACTTCATTACCTGAACAGCCCTAAATTTTGGCTCATCCATAGTTTTGAAATAAGCTTCCATTTGAGCTTGGGAGAATCCCAATATATTCATCTTTGTGCTAACTTCGGACATTATAAGACCTGTATGTAATACTTTTTTGCGCGACCATTTATTTGATCTAAACGCAGTGCGGCGTTCACTAGGAACGCCGCACGTTGCATGCTGCTATTGTTACTATGTGAAGATAAACAATAACAGACTACTTTAACCAATGGCTATTAGCCACCGAAGAAGTAGGCGATTTCACGAGCGGCTGACGTAGTAGAGTCAGAACCGTGTACCGCGTTAGCATCAATAGATTCTGCAAAATCAGCACGAATAGTGCCTTTTTCAGCTTCTTGTGGGTTAGTTGCGCCCATTAGATCACGGTTCATGTTCACCGCGCCTTCACCTTCAAGAACCTGAACAACAACAGGACCAGAAGTCATAAAAGAAACCAAATGACCAAAGAAAGGGCGCTCGCTATGCTCAGCGTAGAAACCTTGTGCTTCAGCTTCAGTCAATTGCTTCATTTGCATGTTAACAACTTTAAGACCGTTAGACTCAAAACGAGAAACAATTTTGCCGATTACATTTTTTGCTACAGCATCAGGCTTGATGATGGACAGAGTGCGTTCTACCGCCATGGTATTCTCCAAACAGTGGACCCATTAAATGGGCTAATATTAAAAAAGCAAAGACGTACATATCAGTACGCGATTTTTGACCGCGTAATTGTACGCTGTTTTTTACTCTTTTAATAGGCTGTTAAACCCTAATCAAGCTCATCAATCCATGCAGTCTGAATAGCTTCTAGTACTTTTTCGCCACAACGCTTAGGATCATCCTCAAAGTCTGGCAACGCCATAACCCACTCCATCAAATCTGTAAACCTCACCAAACGGGGGTCTATATCTGGATGCGTCTCATATAGCTCAATAGCAATATCTATCGTATCAGTCCAACCTATACTCATAAAAACTCCAACCACTTCAGCTCACTTTAGTGAGCTTCAGATACAATGTTAATAGTATATTTAGGGATTTCCACTACTAGATTATCGTCTGCAATTACAGCCTGACAGCTAAGCCTAGAATCTGGCTCTAGACCCCACGCCTTATCTAACATATCATCTTCTAATTCGTCTGACTCAATCATTGAATCAAACCCCTCACGCACAATCACATGGCACGTAGTGCACGCACATGACTTTTCACATGCATGCTCAATATCAATACCGTTTTCTTTTGCGGCATCTAAAATAGTTTGTCCCGCAGGCGCTTCAAAAACCTGCCCTTGTGGGCAAAGTTCGGCATGAGGAAGAATAATAATTTGTGGCATTTAAGTTAGCTCCTAGGCTAGTGGCTGTTATGGCCAGCTGCGTTACAGCTGATCTACAGCTTTACCCGCAAGGGCACGTTTAATACTGTCATCCATACGCATTGCTGCATAGGTATCACTGGCCTTAGCCATGATTTCAATTTGTTTAGCAATGGCATGATGATCTTGGCCATTACGAACCAATACCAGTTGCGCCATTTGCTCTTCTATAGTTTGCAGCTCTTTGCTTGTCAGTAAGCGCTCACCATCTTCTGCAAGAGCAATAGCAACAGCTTCAACCAGTCGATCTGCCTCAACCTGCTGCTCGCGCAGACTACGGGCACTACGATCATCTTCTACGTTGCTCCAGCTTGCTTTAATCATGTCTGCAATCTGCACATCAGACAAACCGAAGGACGGCTTAACCTGCACTGATGCAGCAACTCCAGAGGTTAATTCTCTAGCACTAACTTCTAGCAACCCATCCGCATCCACCTGAAAGGTCACTCGAACCTTAGCAGCGCCAGCAGCCATTGCCGGAATACCACGTAACTCAAAACGAGATAGCGATCGACAATCTTGCACTAGTTCGCGCTCCCCTTGCAAAACATGAATAGCCATGGCAGTTTGACCATCTTGATAGGTGGTAAACTCTTGAGCGCGAGCCACAGGAATAGGCGTATTACGGTCAATAACTCGCTCAACTAGGCCGCCCATCGTTTCCAAGCCAAGCGATAAAGGCAGAACATCAAGCAACAAAAGCTCATCGCCACTTTGATTACCTGCCAACACATCCGCTTGTCGAGCAGCGCCTAAAGCGACAACTCTATCTGGGTCAATATCATTGAGTAAAGGCTGACCAAAAAGATCAGATACTCGTTCCTGCACAAGTAAACTGCGTGTTGAACCGCCCACCATAACTACTCTAGAAACATCACCAAGAGCAACTTTAGCATCACGTAAAGCGCGTTTAGTCGCTCTTATAGCTTTATCTACAATAGGATTAAGCAGCGCATTCATTTGCTCACGAGTCAGCACAAGCTCAGCATAAACCTGCTCACCTGGCCAACCTTCAAAACATAACTGAGCCGTTTCCACTTCACTCAAAAGCTCTTTTGCAGTGCGAGCCAAGCGCAGTAAAAAACGCTGCTGAGCTAAATCTAGCTGAGATGGAATCTGACGCTCTTGGCGCATCCATTCAGCGAGCGCTTGGTCAAAGTCATCTCCACCTAGTGCCGAATCGCCGCCAGTTGCCAACACTTCAAATACACCCTGCTCCATACGCAGTATGGAAATATCAAACGTGCCACCACCCAGATCAAACACAGCTACAGTGCCTTGGTCTTGTTGATTGTGTTCCAGACCATAAGCTACTGCAGCAGCTGTAGGCTCATTGAGTAAGCGCAACACCTGAATTCCAGCCAATTGGGCAGCATCTTTGGTGGCTTGGCGCTGAGCATCATCAAAATAAGCAGGTACTGTAATGACAGCTCCAACCAACTCACCACCCAAACTACTCTGCGCACGCTGCACTAATGCTCGCAAAATATCAGCTGATACTTGCACTGGGCTTTTTAGGCCAGACACAGTAGAAATGAAAGGCATACCCTGATCACATGCTTCAAAGAGGTAGGGCATGTTTTCGCCAAAACGCTTCACATCTTCAATACCACGGCCCATTAACCGCTTAACAGACATCACCGTATTAGCAGCATCATTCACTAAATGAGCTTGGGCTTTAGTACCAACCTGAGGCGCATCGTCAGCTAAGTAGCGCACCACAGAAGGCAGTAAGTGCTCTCCTAGGCTATTGGGCAAGGTTTCTGCTTGGCCACTACGAACACTAGCCACTAATGAATGAGTGGTGCCCAGATCTATGCCAACAGCGAGTTTGCGCTGATGAGGTTTGGCGCTTTGGCCAGGCTCTGCAATTTGCAACAAGGCCATCTATGAATTCCTTAATCGAGCAACACGCCTTCAAGGGCGTCTAATTGCTGCTGTAACTTAACGATAAATTGGAGCTTACGTACTGCTGTTTCTGCAACTGATAAATCTGATGCTTGATAAGCTTGTGCAAACTCACTTTCTAACTGACTCGCCTGATGCGTGAGCAAAGCTGACATGGAGTCAATTTTCGATTCTGGGTCTTGTGCTGAATGTATATCATCTAAGGACTCTCGCAACTCAATTTGTTGCAGCAAAAAATCCATAGGCATTTGGGTATTGGTGGGGGCTAACGGATCCATACCCTCAAGCTGCAGAAGATATATACCGCGCTTTAGCGGCTCACTCAAGGTTGCATAGGCTTGATTTAAATAAGTAGTAATCTGCACGGCTCTTCTTTGCTTACTGTCAGGCGCAGATACAAAACGGTCTGGATGATGCTGATGCTGCAAGCTATGATGCAGCTTTCGTAACGCCACAACATCTACAATAAAGCTACAAGGCAAGCCATAACAAGAGAAGTAATCTTGAGTAATATTCATTGTTCTAAAGCACCAAAGACTGTCTAAACGTTAAAACTTTCACCACAACCACACTCACTTTTAGAGTTGGGGTTGTTGAATTGAAAACCTTCATTAAGACCTTCTTTAGCATAATCCAGCTCAGTACCGTCTAAATACAACAAACTTTTTGGGTCAATCACCACTTTCACGCCTTTGCTGTCAAAAATGGCGTCATCTGCAGAAATTTTGTCGACAAACTCTAGAATGTAAGCCATGCCTGAGCAACCCGTGGTACGGACACCCAAACGCACGCCCTGCCCTTCGCCACGATTCACTAAATAATTAGTGACGTGGTCGGCGGCTGCCTGTGTAATGGTAATCGCCATGATGGCTTCCTCTTATGGAGACTTAATAACGCCCAGGCGTTACTGTTTGCTCTTGTAATCGTGAATTGCAGCTTTAATCGCATCTTCAGCAAGTACAGAACAATGAATTTTTACTGGTGGCAAAGCCAACTCTTCAGAGATATTCGAATTACGAATTTCTCCAGCTTGGTCCAACGTCATGCCCTTCATCCATTCAGTAACTAATGAACTTGACGCTATAGCAGAGCCACATCCATAAGTTTTAAACTTAGCATCTTCAATGACACCTTCGTCATTCACTTTAATCTGCAGGCGCATTACGTCACCACATGCAGGCGCTCCAACCATACCCGTGCCTACGTGTGCATCTTTTTCGTCCATCTTTCCCACGTTACGTGGATTTTCATAATGGTCAAGAACCTGTTCGCTATATGCCATGTGCTTATCCTCTCAATCTATTGTATGTACTAGCAGTGGTAGACCACTGCTATGTTAAATGCGTTAACTGCTACTGATTTAGTGCGCAGCCCACTGCACCGTGTCTAAATCAATACCGTCTTTGAACATATCCCATAAAGGTGACAATGCGCGCAACTTATTGACCGCATTAAGAGATAACTCAATGGCTTGATCAATGTCTTCTTCTGTAGTGAAGCGTCCGATACTAAAACGAATAGAGCTATGAGCCAATTCATCATTCATGCCCAAAGCGCGCAAGACATAAGATGGCTCTAAACTAGCAGAAGTACATGCAGAGCCAGAAGAGACGGCTAGCTCACGTAACGACATGAGCAGAGATTCACCCTCTACGAAGTTAAAGCTTATGTTTGCATTACCAGGCACTCGCTGTGTTGGATGGCCGTTCATGTATACTTCTTCCATGTCCTTAACACCATCCCACAAACGCTGACTTAAACGTTTAATGCGAGCATTGTCTGTCTCCATTTCTTCTTGCGCAATAGCAAATGCAGCACCCATTCCAACAATTTGATGAGTAGCTAGGGTGCCAGAACGCATACCACGTTCGTGGCCGCCACCATGAATCTGAGCTTCTAAGCGAACTCGTGGCTTGCGACTCACATACAAAGCACCAACACCCTTGGGCCCATAGGTTTTATGGGCAGAAAAAGACATTAGGTCAACTTTTGCTGCAGTGAGATCAATTTCTATTTTGCCAGTGCTTTGAGCTGCATCAACATGGAACAATACTTTATTTGCACGAGTGACTTCTGCAATAGCCGCAATATCTGTAATTACGCCAATTTCATTGTTTACATGCATCAATGAAACTAAAATTGTGTCTTCGCGTAAGGCATCTGCAACCTGTTGCGCACTTATCAAACCATCTGTTGTTGGGTCTAAATAAGTGACTTCAAAACCTTCACGCTCAAGCTGACGACAAGTATCTAAGACCGCCTTATGCTCGATTTTTGAAGTAATTATATGCTTACCTTTTTTATGGTAGAAGTGAGCCACGCCCTTAATGGCAAGGTTATTTGATTCTGTAGCACCAGAAGTCCAAACAATTTCTCGAGGATCAGCTTTAATTAAATCAGCAACCTGGCGACGAGCATTTTCTACAGCTTCTTCTGCCTGCCATCCATATATATGAGAACGTGAGGCTGGATTACCAAAGTTACCCTCTTGGGTCAAACAATCACACATCAGCTTAGCAACCCTTGGATCTACCGGTGTCGTTGCTGAGTAGTCCAAAAAAATAGGCAATTTCATGTATATTCTCCGCTGTTAGAAACAGCTGTTAATCAATCGTAAAACAGATGAGTGGCAATCACTCATTTACAAAATTTAGAAATTCGGCAGTATTAGCTTGTCCAGAAAGAAGCCTTGGGCTGGCTTCCATTTGCCCCTGACTCACCAAATCTGCCAGACTAATACCACTTAAAAATAAGTGTATCTGGTTACTCAAGTCGGTCCACAAATGGTGCGTCAAACACTTATTTCCAGCCTGACAATTTTCTGTACCTCTACAGCCGGTGGCATCAACCGCTTCGTTAACCGCATCAATTACTTGTGCCACAAAAATAACGTCAGCGTCTCGGCTAAGACAATAGCCGCCACCCGGACCTCTTACACTTTGCACCAAACCTTTGCGGCGCAACTTAGAGAACAACTGCTCTAAATACGATAACGAGATGACTTGACGCTCTGATATGTCAGCCAAACTTATAGGCTTATCTGATGCATGAATAGCAAGATCTAACATCGCTGTCACTGCATAACGGCCTTTAGTGGTGAGCTTCATCTGAGAACCTTTGCTTTCTACTTAGTACCATTTTACTAAAACCTGACTAAATTAGTCAAGTATTAACTGAGACCATTAAAAGCTAGCTTTACTAGCTTTCAGAGGCACATGGATCCACCGCAGACTCAAAGTCTGTAACATTCAACTCTGGTAAATTTTCGTCTACAAAACTGGCGTCTAACTCTTTCATTTTAGCCGCCATGCAATGTAATTTCCTATCCACTGCGTGCATATGATCCAGTATGGCTGATAAAGATTTAGCCACAGGATCTGGCAAATCCGAGCTCATTCCGTAGGCATCAAATTTATCTGCCATATCTTTGCGCAGCTTTTGCTGCGCCTCACTTGGCTGTTCGATAATACGACCAGGAATGCCCACAACAGTGGCGTTGGCTGGCACAGGCTTAGTGACCACCGCATTAGAGCCTACACGAGCATTTTTACCCACCTCAAACGGACCTAATATTTTTGCTCCAGCACCAACTACCACACCATCTTGCAACGTAGGATGACGCTTGCCTTTGTCCCATGTTGTGCCACCTAAAGTGACGCCATGATACAAAGTAACATCATCTCCGATAATTGCAGTTTCACCGATCACTACACCCATGCCATGGTCAATAAAAAAGCGATTGCCTATTTGAGCCCCTGGATGGATTTCAATTCCCGTTAACCATCGCGTAATAGTGGACAAAAATCGCGCAAGCCACTTTAAGCCAAGGTTCCAAAAACTATGAGCGATACGATGCATTAACAAAGCGTGCAAGCCAGGGTAGCAGGTGAGAACTTCTACAAAATTTCGAGCCGCCGGATCACGGTGAAAAACGGAAGCGATATCTTCTTTGAGATGTCTAAACATGAGCTTAATCCTGAATTAGTGTGGCAAAGCTTTATCAATATACAATATATGGCGATTAACGCAGCTTTTTCAACGTGCGCTGTATAGCAGTTAAGATGCCTCGCATAATATTATGTTCAATGCGGTCCATACGGGCTCGCACATACAGGCGCCTCAACCTGGCCATTAGTTGACGCGGACTTTCTGGGTCTAAAAATTCAACCTCTATTAAAGTCTGCGCCATATGCTCAAATAGCTTTTCCATTTGGTCATTAGTGGCCAGCTCTTCATCCCACTGAGTACCCCAAATAGGCTTAGGTGTATCGCCTTCGTTAGCTGCCAATAGAGCCATGCGTAATTCATAGGTGATCACCTGCACTGCTGCCGCTAAATTTAGTGAGCTAAACTCTTCATGTGAAGGAATATGCACGTGAAAATTACAAAGATGAAGCTCTTCATTTGTAAGGCCCCGATCTTCACGCCCGAACACAAAGGCGACCTGATGCTTGGGCAACTCAGCCAAAGCTTGGGCAGCTGTTTCTCTAGGGTCTAATAAAGGCCATGGGATATTTCGACTGCGAGCACTAGTGCCCACCACTAATGCACACCCTTGGATAGCTTCAGCTAAGGTGTCAACCACTAGTGCATCTTCCAATACATCTTGAGCTCCAGCGGAACGTGCATCCGCTTTACCACTAGGAAAATCTCGTGGCTCCACCAAGACTAAATTATGAATACCCATGTTTTTCATGGCCCGGGCTGCGCCGCCAATATTGCCAGGGTGTGACGTATTTACCAAGACAATGCGGGCGTTGGCCATTAAATTTTGCATGAAAGCTACTAACCTAAAGAGTGAATGAATTTAGAAGACGCAATAATAGCGATATTCAATAATTTTGTCGTGGTTAGAACGCAAATCTACAGCTGTAACTGGGTTTTTTTCTGACTTTTTTGCTATACTTCCCGCCTTCGACGCATTTGCGTCCCGTTCTTTATAAACTTTAAGGTAATTCTCTCATGCTTCCGCTAATTAATATTGGCCTGCGTGCCGCGCGTATCGCTAGCGAACAACTCATCAGGTCAATGGAACGGCTTGATGTTATTCACGAAGAAGGCCAGGAGCTGGAAGCCCACCTGCTTAAGCAGTTTGAAGGTGCAGAACGCACAATTGCCTACGAAATACATAAAGCTCACCCAGAACAAGGGATTATTGGTGCTGTTGCAGGAGAGATGAATCCGCCTGCTGAACCACCAAGCAAAATTTGGCACATCAGTGCTATCGACGGCCTTGATCAATATGCCCATAGTCTACCTATGTTCACTTTGACCATGGTCTGCTACGAAGAAGGAAAATTGGCTCATTCAATCATCATTTGCCCATCTAGTGGTGAAGAATTTTGTGCCAGCAAAGGACGTGGAGCACAGCTTAATGGCCGCCGCATACGCGCAAGCAAACGTGCAACCCTTAGTGGCGCTCAAATATTTGGCGGCGGTAACAAAAACCGTGAAGATCTAACAGATTTTGATCGTGGCCAAGCAATCTCTCGCAACCTGTTTAGCCAAGGCGCTACCAATTATGCTCAACTGAGTGTCAATATGGCACTTGCTTATACTGCTGCGGGGCGCTTAGATGCCTTATGGCACACCAGTTTAGATGAGACTGCTGACGCAGGTTTATTGTTGATTTTGGAAGCTGGCGCTTTGGCCGCTGACTTTAATGGAGGCTCACCAATGAATAAAGGAGAGCTAGTTTGCGCTAATACTAAATTGCTTAAGCTCATGCTTAAAACGGTGCATAGCGCTTAGTATAACCCTTAATTCAGACCTTAACCCTTACTGCTGCAACAGCTAAGCTGCGCAACAGTAAGAGTTAAATGGTAGCTTAAGGGCGCTCCAGGTCTTCTTCATCCTGCTCAAAACCCTCACCTTCTTCAAACCCTTCCCCTTCGATGACTTCCTCTTTAGGCGGAATAATCAGGTCTTCGTGGCTAATACCAAGCATCAACAATACGTTTGCTGCCACATAAATAGATGAGTAGGTTCCTACCAAAACACCGATAGTTAAGGCTAGCGCAAAGCCGTGTATTAATTCGCCACCAAACACTAGCAATGCCATCAACACCAACAAAGTAGTGATAGAAGTCACTAAGGTTCGACCTAGCGTTTGCGTTAATGACTCGTTAATAACTTCTACAGAAGTGGCCTTGCGCAACTTGCGAAAGTTTTCTCTGATTCTGTCAGACACTACAATCGTGTCATTCAATGAATAACCAATCACCGCTAAAATGGCGGCCAACACAGTCAGGTCAAAATCTAGCTTAAATATTGAGAAGATACCCAATACGATCAGTACGTCATGAATCAAAGCCACCACTGCACCTACAGAAAATTTGATCTGAAAACGCAGGGCCACATAAATCATCACAATGGCCAAAGCTAGCAGCATACCTAAACCACCTTGCTCAGTAAGCTCTTCGCCCACTTGGCCACCAACGTACTCAGAACGCCTAAGCTCAATAGGCGTGCTTGAAGCAGACTGCAAAGCAGCAAGCACCTGCTCACCTACCTTGTCGTTAAAGGTTTGGCTAAGACGCACTAAAACATCTTTTTCAGAGCCAAAATTTTGCACTACTGCGCCATCAAAACCAGCAGTTTCAAGCTGAACACGCACATCTACCAAACTAGGAGGCTGTTCGTAGCCCACTTCAATTAGCGTGCCTCCAGTAAAGTCCAAACCAAACTGAAGTTGATTGACCGCCAATGAAACGATGGCAGATAAAACAAGGGCAATAGATAAAGCGCCTGCCATTTTTCTAAGGGCCATAAAGTTAATAATCTTCATGTCGCTCATTTACCTGCTCCCATAAACAAAGGCCATATTTTAATATCCGTGATTTTTTTGCCACCATACACAGCATTAACCATTGCACGACTCACCATAATGGCAGTAAACATCGAGGTCACTATGCCTATAGACAAGGTAACTGCGAAACCTTTAACTGGGCCAGTACCTACGGCATACAAAATAACTGCCACTAACAAGGTGGTAATGTTGGCATCAAAAATAGTGCTGAACGCCCTTTCATAACCAGCATGAATAGCTGACTGTGCAGGCATACCGGCTTTTAACTCTTCTTTAATACGAGAGAAAATGAGCACATTGGCATCTACCGCCATACCTACTGTAAGCACCACACCTGCAATACCAGGCAGTGATAAGGTAAAGCCTAACAAAGACATGACAGCTGCTACTAACAGCAAGTTAAAGGCCAGCGCTACGTTTGCGATCACACCAAAGACGCCATAAAAAGCCATCATGAACAATACAACAAAAGCTAAACCAATTTGGACTGAGGTCAAACCAAGATCTATGTTTTCCTGACCCAAGCTTGGCCCTACGGTACGCTCTTCCACAAAGTACATGGGAGCTGCCAATGAACCAGCGCGCAATAACAAAGCAAGCTCAGAGGCTTCCCCCGCACCATCTAGCCCAGTAATACGAAAGCTATTACCTAATGCTGTTTGGATAGTGGCCAACGAAATAATGCTTTTTTCTACGTAGGAGTGGCGTTTATCTACGAGCTGACCATCCACTTCTACTATCTTAATGCGTGATTTATGCTCTACAAAAACCACAGCCATACGCCTTTTAACCGCGTTTCGTGTGACTCGATTCATTAACTTTCCACCCTGACTATCAAGGTCGATGTTCACCTGAGATGAACCTGTTTCGTCAAAGTTAGACTGAGCGTTAGAAACACTTGTGCCACTAATAATGAGGCCTTTTTCTAAGGTTGCTTTACGCTCAGGGTTAGACCTAAAAGTAAACTCTTCAGTGGAAACACGAGCAGCGCCTGGCTTAGCTTCTAAACGAAACTCAAGATTAGCTGTGGCACCTAGCACACGCTTTGCTGCAGCTGTATCTTGCACACCAGGAAGTTGCACAACAATGCGGTTGCGGCCTTGGCGCTGCACTAAAGGCTCAGCCACACCTAATTCGTTTACACGGTTGCGTAAGGTTGTTAAGTTTTGGTTTACTGCATAATTTTCGATTTCACGAACAGTGGATTCATTAAGGCTAACCAAAAGGTAGTATGAGTCGCCTTCGTCTTCGGAGCTCATCAAAAACTCACTGTAATCCGATTTAAGCTGAGCGCGCGCTTGATCTCGCACTTGAGCCTCTACAAACTTTATTCGCAAGCTGCCATCGTCTTCGTGAGACACTGAACGATAACGTAGTTTTTCAGTGCGCAAAGTGCTTTTTATTTCACTAACATACACATCTAAGCGCTGAGCAACTGCCTGCACCATATCCACTTCAAGTAAAAAGTGAACGCCACCACGTAAGTCTAAACCTAGTTTCATAGGCCCTGCACCTACATTGGTTAACCAATCTGGTGTGGTAGGGGCTAGGTTTAATGCAGTAAGGTAGTTATTTCCCAAGGCATCGCTCAATATTGCTTTAGCACGTAATTGAGACTCAGAATCTGCCACGCGTACGAGTACGTTTTTAGCCGTCAGCTCTATCCCCGTGGCACTTAAGCCTGCCTGCTCTAAAGCTTGCGTTGCTTGATCAAGCACCTGCTCATCAATGACTGTGGCACTTCTTGCTCCAGATATTTGTATAGCCAGATCATCTGGATATAAGTTTGGCAGCGCATAAAGACCACCAAGAGCCAAGCCTACAATAATGAGGAGGCTTTTCCATAAGGGATAACGATTTAACACAGGCTTTCCTTGAAAAACGAGTCATAAAAAAAGCCTTACCATAGGTCAAACACAACCAAACACACCAAGGCTTTTACATTACTAAGTTAGATAGACTTAATGGTGCCTTTTGGCAACACAGAAGCCACTGCGGCTTTTTGAAAATGTGAGTCTACGCCATCAGCTAAGGTGATCGTCACAAAGTCGTCACTTACTTTAGCGATCTTACCGATCATACCGCCGTTAGTTACTACTTCATCACCCTTAGACAAACCACCCATTAGGTTTTTGTGGTCTTTGGTACGCTTGGCTTGTGGGCGCCAAATCATGAAATAAAATACAGCAGCAAAAATCACCATCATAATCACAAGAGAACTGGTATCACCACCTGGCGCAGCTGCGCCTTCGGCCATGGCAGGTTCAATAAAAAAACTCATATTAACTCCAATAGTATTAACTAAAAAAAAATTATTAATTCAAAGCAGGAGTGGTTAAACCACGCTTGCTATAAAAATCATCGACAAAGTCGTCCAATGTACCCGCTTCCAGTGCCGCACGCAATCCTGCCATTAGCCTTTGATAGTAATGTAGATTGTGAATAGTATTTAGCTGAGCACCTAACATTTCACGACACTTGTCTAAATGATATAAATAGGCCCGAGAAAAGTTACTACAGGTATAGCAATCACATTCTTTATCTAGCGGGCTAGTATCTGTTTTGTGCACAGCGTTACGAATTTTAACCACACCGTCGGTAATAAATAGATGTCCATTGCGTGCATTGCGGGTAGGCATAACGCAATCAAACATATCTACACCACGCCTTACACCTTCAACCAAGTCTTCTGGCTTGCCCACACCCATCAAGTAACGAGGCTTATCAGCTGGCAATTTAGGCGCCGTATGGGCAAGCACTCGCAGCATATCATCCTTGGGCTCGCCCACAGATAAACCACCAATAGCAAAACCATCAAAGTCCATGTCAGCAAGCCCCTTCAAAGACTCGTCTCTTAAATGCTCATACATACCACCTTGCACTATGCCAAATAGCGCCGATGGGCTTTGCCCGTGTGCGTCTTTACTCCGCCTAGCCCAGCGCATTGAACGGCGCATTGACGTAGCAGCTTCTTCTTCTGTAGCTGGGTAAGGGGTGCACTCGTCAAAAATCATCACCACATCTGAGCCTAATTCTTGCTGCACTTGCATAGAGGACTCGGGGGTCATATACACCGTATCGCCATTGACTGGAGACTGAAATTTAACACCTTCTTCGTTAATTGCAGCGCCCAAGCTAAATACTTGAAACCCACCTGAATCTGTAAGGATCGGTTTTTGCCACTGAGCAAAATTGTGCAAATCTCCATGTAACTTTATTACTTCAGTACCTGGCCTTAGCATCAGATGAAAGGTATTACCTAGAATAATTTCCGCCCCTGTAGCTTCGATATCTCTAGGCAACATACCTTTTACCGTGCCATAGGTACCCACGGGCATAAAGCATGGCGTTTCCACAGAACCACGAGGAAAGGTCAATCTGCCACGACGCGCTTGACCACTTTGGGACAACCGCTCAAATTTCATAAAACAACTACGACTCATGTCCGCTCCAAAGCAGAAGAATTTGGTGTCACTAACATTGCGTCACCATAACTAAAAAAACGATAGCTTCGCTCAATGGCTTGGGCATAAGCATTCATCACATTGTCCTTACCCGCAAACGCACTCACTAGCATTAGCAAGGTAGATTCAGATAAGTGGAAATTGGTTACCAAGGCGTCAACACTTTTGAAACTGTAACCTGGGTAAATAAATATATGTGTCTCACCATTAAAAGGCTTGATCTGGCCATCTACACTGGCACTTTCTAATGATCTAACGCAAGTTGTGCCTACAGCAACTACTCGCCCACCACTTTCGCGTGTGGTTTTCACCGCATCTACAACTGCAGCACTAACTTCCACTAACTCACCATGCATATGGTGGTCTTCAATTCGCTCAACTTTAACTGGCTGAAAAGTACCCGCCCCAACATGCAGCGTAATATAAGCGAAATTAACTCCCTTAGCAGCGATGGCATCTAATAGTGGCTGATCAAAATGCAAGCCTGCAGTGGGTGCTGCTACCGCACCGTGATGCTCACCAAATACAGTTTGATAACGCTCACGATCTGCAGTGTCATCTGGGCGATCTATATAGGGCGGCAATGGCATATGGCCTAAACGCTGTAACACATCCAATGCAGCCTCGCCTTCATCAAGCATAAGCTCAAATAGTTTGTCGTGACGCGCGACCATAGTGGCCCACACCTCACCTTCCAATAACAATCGAGCACCTTCTTTAGGCGACTTACTTGAGCGCACATGGGCTAAAAAGTGGCGCTCTCCCAACAACCGTTCCACCAAAACCTCAATCTTACCACCCGATTCTTTAGCACCAAATAAGCGCGCAGGGATCACCTTGGTATTATTTAATACTAGCAAATCACCTGCTTGAAGAAAATCTAGTAAATCCGTAAAACCACCGTGAGTAAGCACGCCCGACTCGCCATTAAGCTGCATCAAACGACTTGCCGTGCGATCAGGTGTTGGATAGCGAGCGATGAGCTCGTTAGGAAGGTGGAAATTGAATTCTGAAACTTGCATGGAATCTTAATGGGGACTCTGAAGAGAATCCCAAGGCCTAAGTAATTGGGGCCATCATAATAACAAAATAGATTGTCGCCGCACAGGCGTATTTGGCGCTTATTTTTGCCCTTAAAGAACCCCTTTCGGGTTTATCTTCCATAGAACTCACTCATCGCTTGGTTATTTTGTTAAAACCCAACAAATAGCTGCTCATTCGTTGACGCTAAAGAAGAACTCTGTATAATTCGCTCCTCAATGTGCCAGTGTGGTGAAATTGGTATACACGACGGATTCAAAATCCGTTGCTTCGCGGCGTCCCGGTTCGAGTCCGGGCACTGGTACCACATTGATCTTGGTGCGGTCGGTAACCTATTGATATACATGCAGAAGTTCTATCTGCTAACTATCATGAGAACCACTGCTATGCACCATGAATACTCTTATATCGTACTCCGAAAACACACCTACTATTACTCTCGCAGAGTCCCATTGGATATGCGTGGACAATATAAGTCCAAACGTATTGTAGTAAGCCTTCGCACTCACTCTAAACGAGCAGCCTTAAGAGGTTCGCAACAGGTCAGCATTCAGTTAGAAAACCACTGGAGCGCTATTAGAGTGCAGGAAATAACCAATAGCATTATTAAGCAAACTAAAAAGCCACAGTTATCTGTTGATTTTGATGGTTGTGGCTTCGACTTACTCGATGCGCGAGATAATTACTTAAAGCTTAAAGGTCACGACAAAAGCTCCATATTCCATAGGATTGCTGAACGAAACATCGAGTATGCAATTGATGTCATCGGAAACAAAGACCTTGGAGAGTACACAACTACTGATGGTGCAAGCTTCAGAGATGCACTACTCGCCAGAAGCCTAACTGTAAGCTCAGTCAAACGTATCTTCTCCTCAGTTCGCTCAATCGTTAACTTAACGCTAAAAGAACATGGGCTTCGAGCTACGAATCCATTTGCTGGCACCTACATGCCTGAAGAAGTTAACGCTAAAAAGCGAACACCTTTCCCTGAGGACTCATTAATAAAGATTCAAAAGCTATGTCGCAGACATGACGATGATCTTCGCTGGCTGGTATCCCTAATCAGCGACACAGGAATGAGGCTTGGAGAGGCATGTGGACTCAAGGTGGCTGATATTGAATTAGATGCTAAAATACCATGCGTACACATTCGCCCAAACGAAACTCGAAGGCTCAAGACCACATCAAGTGAAAGAACCATACCTCTTGTTGGCGAAGCTCTGTGGGCAGCTTCACAAGCTGTGAAACACTCAACTAGTGAGTTCCTTTTCCCACGATATACAAAGCTAGGCAAGGCCAACTCTAATTCAGCAAGTGCAGCTCTCAACAAGTGGCTAAGAACACATGCTCCTAAGGGTTGCGTCATACATTCTTTTAGACACTCAATGCGTGACCGCCTAAGGGCCATTGAGTGTGCCAAAGACATTGTAGATCAGATAGGTGGGTGGGCTGCTGGCAGTATTGGCGAAAGCTACGGGGATGGTTATCCTATAGCTGTGCTAAATAAATGGCTTGAGTTGGCAACTTCACAATCCAGATAACCCAGTGGTTCTCATGATAGTTAGCAGATAGAACTTCTGCATGTATATCAATAGGTTACCGACCGCACCAAGATCAATGTGGTACCAGTGCCCTACTTCGAGTCCTAAGGGATGTCTCAGAAGCGCCCATATACATGCAGATACAACGATATCAGTGACTCTCCTCATGGTCAAGAGGATTAAATTGGTGCATACCTGTGGTCTACATCTTCTTGGTTTGTATTAATAATCTCCCAATACCCATAGCCCCTCACACCACCCAACTTCTGTGATAACTACATGACCTCACACACGGCAAGACCCACTAACCGTCAACACGTTCAGCAGGCTCTATTGAGCAGTGCAGAAGCTGTTTAAGCTTAATGTATGGCATAACCGACAGACTAGATATGGGTCTCAGGAAGCTCAATAGATCCTGAGGGAGGGGTTTATAGTTGCAGTATCTAACTTATTGATATTCCTAGACTTAATGATGGACCCCTTAACCCCGACATTAGCTCTTACACCTTAATTCATACCCCTCATGCACTTGCTTTGGTTAGTGTTATAGCGTCCCTCAGGAGGCTTGTATGGAGCCTCAGGGGTAGTTCTGATGGTGGTTATTACCTGTCTAACCTTTGGTATTTGCTGGGCTGGTTGGTGGATCTGGGGGTGTTGAAATCACTCAATTGGATCGGGGCCATTCATGGAAAATGGGAGCGTATTTTGATGACTGTGAACGCGCAATATCTGAATGGGATCAAAGTTGGGTATCTCATAAAGCTCAAGGACTTCCTAGGTCACTCTCTTCGGAAAGACTCCGAGTTGCTTTTGCATAGATTCACAGCCTATCCCATAGTAAGTCCCAATCCGTTGTCCTCGTCAGCTGGTTTAAAAAAGATAAGAGAAAACAAAACCTGTTGTGATCGCCATACTAAGTACCACGAGGATAAAGGCGATAATCATTTGTGTTTTAAACAATGACCGTAACAGAATAAGTTCTGGGATACTGGCCCCGGCACTGCCGATGACAAACGCCATTACTGCTCCAATTCCCATGCCTTTAGCAACAAACGCTGCAGCGAGAGGGATCATAACGATGGCACGGGTATATAGCGGTATACCAATCACCGCAGCAAAAGGAATGGCCAATGGGTTATCGCTTCCTGCATAGTTGGCGATGAAGTCTGTAGGCACAAAGCCATGAATTATAGCTCCTAGGGATACACCTGTTAAAAGGTAGGGGAAGGCCTGTTTGAAATCACCCCACACTTCTACCCACAGTTGTTTCCACTTGTTAGGCGCAGAGCTAGAGCTACAACTCCTTTCTTCTGCAACTTCTTCCGGAATAATAATATACTTTTCAAAACCAAGCTTTTCTAAGGCTAGGCCTGCTACGATAGAAATACCCATGGACATGGCGAAATATATCGCAGCAATCTTGAAGCTAAATGTAACGGCAAATAAAACGATTAAAATGGGGTTCAGAAGTGGACTGGAGAATAAGAAAACCATCATCGGGCCAAAACCTGCATTGGCTCTAATGAGCCCTTTTAAGAATGGGATGGTAGAGCAAGAGCAAAAAGGCGTGATGGCCCCCATAAAGGCAGCGATGACATAGCCTTTACCATGTTTTGAACTGAGCACATTTCTAATCTTTTCTGGTGGGATGTATAGCTGTAACACACCTACTAAATAACTGATGGCGACAAATAGTAGGGTGAGCTGAAGTAGCAAGTAGGTAAACATATAAAGTACATCTTGCAGAGATTGTAGGGTTATTGCAGTCATTATGTCGTTATCTATATTTCTAGAATAATGGAAATATATACAGTTTAACGCTACGGGTCAAGATATTTCTGTTATCATGGAAATATGGAAATCACACAAGCAGCTAATGCCTTTAAAGAACTCGGTCACCCTACGCGGCTGAGCATTTTCACGCTTCTAGTTAAGGCAGGACATGGCGGACTGCCCGTTGGTAGGTTGCAAGAATCCTTACAAGTCCCAAATTCAACATTGTCTCATCATATATCTAAGCTCACATCAGTTGGGTTAGTTAAACAAGAGCGTGAGGGACGGGTGCTAAACTGTACTGCACAATACCCTCATCTAAATGCCTTAATCGACTTCTTGCAAGATGAGTGCTGTGCATCCGGACTTTAGAGAAACTTTGCTCTTTAAGTGGTGTCTAGCGTTAACCTTTGACCTCTTTGACCTCTTTGGCGCCATACGCTTTGCTATCTAATAGCATGACCAGCCATTTCTGGTGAAATATAGACTGACCTAGCTACATAAGTATTGCTTTTCCATCCCATTAAAAGTCATTTAGCTGCTGTTTAAGTTAATCAAATCTGCAATATAATGTAAATATAATCTAATTTAGATATATCTAATACTATCTTTTTCTATTGAAAATATATATCATTTAGATATAAGCTTATTCCTAGATTTAATTCAAAAAAAGTAGCCATCCAAAAAGAAAGGATTCTATCATGCAAAAAATCAACTGTGATGTCTGTATCGTTGGTGCAGGTGCAGCAGGTATCGCTGCAGCCAGCAGTCTACTGAAGCGTCAACCCAAGCTCAAAATCACCATAGTCGACCCATCACAAACACACGCTTATCAGCCAGGCTGGACCCTTGTAGGGGCGGGTATTTTTACGCCACAGCAGACGATACGCAAAATGCACAAGGTGATCCCAAAAGGGGTTATATGGATACAACAATCTGCGCTAAAGTTTAACGCTGAAGAAAATACGTTAATTTTAGATAACCAGGACAGTGTTGAGTATCGTGCCTTGGTTGTAGCTCCTGGATTGAAACTCGACTTTGACGCAATTGAAGGCCTCAGTGAAACCTTAGGAAAACATGGAGTCACTTCTAATTATCGTTTTGATCTAGCGCCTTATACGTGGAAACTAGTTCAGCAACTTAAGCGCGGTACGGCATTATTCACCCAGCCACCGATGCCTATTAAGTGCGCAGGAGCACCTCAAAAAGCACTATACTTGTCTTCCGACTGGTGGCAACAGCAAGGCCTACAAACAAGTATAAATGTGTCATTTCATAACGCAGGTGGCGCACTGTTCGGGGTACCGGCCTACGTTCCAGCACTAATGGACACTGTAAATGACTATGACATTAATTTACAGCTTAATAGCCAGCTGGTAAAAGTAGATGGGGCCAGCCAGACTGCCACTTTCAACCTTATAAAAGATGGTGCTGTAGTAGGCCAAGAAAGCATAGTCTTTGACATGCTGCACGTTTGCCCACCACAAACGGCTCATGATTTTATGCACGGACAACCCATAGTAGATGCGGCTGGCTGGGTTGACGTTAAGCCTGATACACTTCAAAACCCTTATTATCATAATGTGTTTGGCCTAGGCGATGGCGCAAATACGCCAAATGCCAAAACAGCGGCTGCAGTCCGTATGCAAGCACCCGTAGTGGCACTAAATGTGATTAGCCACTTGGCCCAACAACCTCTGACTGCCAGTTACGATGGTTACGGCTCTTGCCCCCTCACCGTATCCCGCAACAAAATAGTACTAGCCGAATTTGGCTATGGAGGCAAGCTATTACCCTCGTTTCCAAAATGGCTGCTTGATGGAACACGACCTACACGAAGGGCTTGGTGGTTAAAAACCAAAGTTTTGCCTTCTATCTATTGGAACGTCATGCTCAAAGGAAGAGAATGGTTAACAAACCCCTATAAGTAATGTAGGCCGCTGGCTCTAATTCATTTGGCAACTGACCTACGCTTTAGAGGTAAGTCTATTTTAGTTTAGCTTAAGTCAATTATTCATTTTTTATTGTAGGTTTCCATGGAATCAGAATTACTTAATACATTAGCTCTGTCGCGCATTCAGTTTGCTGCCAACATCAGCTTTCACATATTATTTCCAACCATCACTATTGGCCTTGGTTGGTTGTTGTTTTATTTTAAATTACGTTTTGAAATCAGCCAGCATCCAGTTTGGATGCGTATTTATCGTTTTTGGGTGAAGATATTTGCACTCACCTTTGCGATAGGTGTCGTCACTGGAATTACAATGTCATTTCAGTTTGGCACTAACTGGCCTGGATTCATGGAAAAAGTAGGTAACATCGCAGGGCCTTTATTAGGCTATGAAGTTATGTCAGCATTTTTCCTTGAAGCGACATTTTTAGGCGTAATGTTATTTGGTATTCACAGGGTGCCTAGCAAAGTGCACACCCTAGCCACTTTGATTGTAGCCATAGGTACCAGCCTATCTGCTTTTTGGATTATTGCTCTTAACTCGTGGATGCATACACCCGCCGGATTCGTCATGGAGAACGGAGTGGCGATGCCAACAGATTGGATCGCTATTATATTTAACCCATCCATGCCCTATCGCTTAGGCCACATGATGCTGGCTTCATTTTTGACCGCTAGCTTTTTAATAGCTGGAGTCTCAGCTTACCGTATATTAAAAGGAGACTTGAAATCCGCACCTAAGCTTGCCCTTAAACAGTCTCTTCCTTTGGCTGCATTCTTAATTGTGGTGCAAATAGCTGTGGGGGATATGCATGGCATCAATACGCTTAAGTATCAGCCAGCCAAAATAGCAGCGATGGAAGCTGTTTGGCACACAGAACAAGGTGCACCTTTGGTGCTTTTTGCCTGGCCCAATGAGGATACTCAGCGCAATGATTATGAAATTTCCATACCTTACGGTGCCAGCCTAATATTAACCCATGAACTAGACGGTGAAATACAAGGAATTTCAAGCTTTGGCGAAGACCGCCCTGCCGTAAAACCGTTATTTTTTGGGTTTCGTATCATGGTGGGTACTGGGCTGCTAATGTTAGTGGTAAGCTGGATAGGCGTGTGGTTGCTATGGCGCAGAGACACTTTGCCTCGGTGGATGTTACAAACCCTGGTTGGTATGACATTTTCTGGTTGGGTAGCAACTATTGCAGGCTGGTATGTCACAGAAATTGGACGTCAGCCATGGCTGGTCCAAGGGGTACTAAAAACCAGCGATGCCGTTACAACTATTGCCAGCCACAATGTAGCCCTATCTTTAGCAATGTACCTAGGTGTCTACATCATCTTGATGGCAGCCTATCTACACACTTTATTTAATCTAGCACGCAAAGCGATTGTGGTGGATGAATATGAGACTGGCAACTTAACAGACGTTGCTTTAGCCGATGCAGCTTCTAGGGAGAATCGCCATGTTTGATGATGCACAATTGCCACTTGTGTTTTTGGGGCTTATGGCATTTTCTGTATTAGTTTATGCCATCCTAGACGGGTTTGATCTAGGTGTTGGTATTTTGTTGCCTATGGATAACAAACAGCAAAGGGATAGAATGGTCGCCTCTATTGGGCCATTCTGGGATGCAAACGAAACATGGTTAGTATTAGCCGTGGGCATTTTACTCATTGCATTTCCTCAGGCCCATAGCTTAATTCTTAGGGAACTATACATTCCTGCCGCCTTTATGCTTATTGGACTCATTGTGCGGGGGGTGTCTTTTGACTTTAGGGTAAAAGCCGTTACACGCTTTCAACGCAGTTGGGACTGGGCCTTTAAGTTGGGATCATTATTTGTGGCCCTGAGCCAAGGCTATATGCTTGGCCGCTATGTTTTGGGATTTGACCAACAAGCTGTTGCATATGGCTTCGCAGTTTTAAGTGCTATGGGCGTTGCAGCTGCCTATACTTATATTGGCGGCGCTTGGTTGGTTATGAAAACTACTGGGCCATTACAATTGCGTGCCAGTATTTGGACTAGACGGGCAGGCTGGGTGGCTGCTGCAGGTATTGCTTTGGTCAGCATAGCGAATGTTAGTTTAAGCCCAACTGTAGCGGCACGTTGGCTTACTATGCCTAATGCTATTTTATTATTTCCACTACCAGTGCTAAGTGGCGCTATCGTTGTTTTTATTGATTACTATTTACGTAATCAGCCTCATGCTGAGGATTTTGGTCATAGCCTACCGTTTTTTTTCATAGCTCTGCTATTTAGCTTAAGCTTTATTGGTCTTGGCTACAGCTATTTTCCTTACGTTGTCCCACATGTGTTACTTGCAACCGAAGGAGCATCTGCGCCTGTTTCTTTGAGGTTTATTCTTACGGGTATAATCATTATCATGCCAACAATTTTACTTTACACCGCTTTCACATATCGTGTCTTTTGGGGCAAAGCCACTGATTTGACCTACCATTAAAAGCGAATTAACAAGCTTTTGCAGCCTACCAGCCCATTCAGCTACATTAAAATAGATTAGTACACTTTGCCTAATAATATAATACAAGGTTACGTTATCGTAGAGTATTTATTTTCAATACAATACATTAAGGGTTAACTGAAAGAAGTTTTCTTTTAGTGGGCCAGAAGAAGCAACCCCTTTTAACCACCTAAGGTACTGCTTTGTTAAATAGATTGAAAATAAACTAAATAATGACCCTACCTAATTGCTAAGTGGCTCAATAGCTCTTCAGGCCCCACAAGATGAAACCTCTTATTTCCTCTGCAATGCAGTGGTCAACTAAATTTGGTCACAAGTTAAGCGAGTTCTTACAGTCCGTCTTTGTTTGGCTTAAACATACTGCTGAGCACACCATCCTTGTCCATTAAAACGTGCTTTAGTGCGCCTAACACATGTAATACAAGCAGCGGTATCCATAAGTGTGAAAACAACTCATGCATCACCTCTAGCGTTTGTGCTAAGACTTCGTTGGTAGTCATAAAACTAGGTATGATTAAGCTGCCAATCACTAAATCTTTACCTTTTGCCCAGGGCAGCGCAGTGCCAGTTAACACAGCACCTGCTATACACACTAACAAGCCAATTTTCACAATTTTAGCCAATAACTCCAGCGACCAATGTTGCGGCGGCGTAGCTGCAAAACCTTGCTTGTAGCGCCACGCAACACGAAGTAATAAAGGCACGCCTAAAACAACACCCCAAAACACATGGCTGTGCATTAGTTCGCCGCGCAGCTCAGAGGTTGCTTCAGCCATCTGCTCACCATTGATAAATAGATAAACCAATGCAGCTGCTGTAAACCAATGTATGATGATAGAGGCCAATTTATAGCCTTGTAGTTGACTGTTCATTTGTATTTCTCGGGTAAACCTTAAATAGCACATGTGGTGACTGTAATATTCGTTCGAACTATTTCACCAGAAGCTATAAAACCTAACTTCCGGGAGAGAGTTTATTCTTTGCCAACGTATATAGTGCCAGACTCGAATCAGGACGCTAGTGCTTCTTTTTTGTTACTGTATTAGTGATCGCCCTTGCTACCTTGGCCTTTTGGCTTTTTAAAATCTGACTTATACAAATACTCAGCAACAAGTCGAACTTGGTCTTCAGGATAGCCAAGTTTAGGCATCAGGCCAAACTTATCAACAGCGCCAGTCATTATGGCTTGATCTGCTTGAGGCTTGGCTACCCAATCCACTATGCGAGTTACAAACTCAACTTTACCTGGGTACATGTCCCTTGTGTGGTCTACCAAAGCAAACACAGGTGGTGCAATTGTAGCGGGTGGTGTTTTGACATGGCAAGCTGCACAAAGGGTATCGTAAAGCTGCTCCCCGCTTGGGTTGGTCGATGCACTGCCCATAGACATGGTGGACATTAGGGTCAGTGAAATAAGTGATCCGATCAATAGATTACGTTGGCTCATAATAACTCCTCAAATAGTTATAACATCTTTAAAAAGCGATTATACATTAGATATATCTAAATTAGATTATATTTACATTATATTGCAGATTTGATTAACCTAAACAGCAGCTAAATGACTTTTAATGGGATGGAAAAGCAATACTTATGTAGCTAGGTCAGTCTATATTTCACCAGAAATGGCTGGTCATACTATTAGATAGCAAAGCGTATGGCGCCAAAGAGGTCAAAGGTTAACGCTAGACACCACTTAAAGAGCAAAGTTTCTCTTTTGTGTCTGAGGGGCAGCTACAGATAACAGCCGAACTTCAATTCCTCCTATGTTTATTTTATTACGAAAGTCGTACTATTCTTCAGCTGTGCATCACAAGGTAATAACACAGTCCCACAGATGGATCCCAAGTAGCGTTAGTCCATCGGGATCTGTGGTGTGACTTTGTCTCAAGAACACATTAGTTACACCCTGGTATATGGGGTACCTGAATAACTTCAACACCCCCAGATCCACCAACCAGCCCAGCAAATACCAAAGGTTAGACAGGTAATAACCACCATCAGAACTACCCCTGAGGCTCCATACAAGCCTCCTGAGGGACGCTATAACACTAACCAAAG
>Ga0209194_1000189_pt1 | contig 55761 bp, 67 predicted proteins | sample COGITO_mtgs_1004_FD_184787 | JGI IMG/M metagenome (GOLD analysis project Ga0209194, IMG submission 184787) | Pelagic marine microbial communities from North Sea - COGITO_mtgs_100413 (SPAdes) (version 2) | ecosystem: Environmental > Aquatic > Marine > Epipelagic ... | reverse complement strand
AGCAGCAGATAACGGCGAGCAGTGGGAAGTTGTTAACTACCCCGCCCGAGCTGAGGTTGACGAAGAGTTTCGCAAGCAGGGAGAAGCCCTGCATCGTGAACGTTACGACGAAGAAGCACTTGCAAGAATTGAGAAAGCTGTTGGCCCAAGAGACTGGTCAGCACTGTACCAACAGAATCCAGTAGCTGATGACGGTGATTACTTCACCAGAGACATGATCAACTACTACGACCGCGAAGATGTGGACGAAGACCGTATGCGTTACTACTGCGCATGGGATTTGGCTATTGGTAAGAACGATCGAAACGATTACACCGTCGGTATGGTTGTAGGCGTCGATGAGCATGATCAGATATTCATAATGGATATGGTCAGAGGCCGGTTTGATGGATTTGAACTGGTTGAGCAGATCTTAGATATGTACGAGGTCTGGAAGCCTTCGATCATTGGTATCGAGAAAGGGCACATCGAGATGGCTTTAGGGCCGTTCCTTGAGAAGCGTGTTCGTGAGCGCGGATTATACGAAGCGTACTTTAGAGATTTAAAAACTGGCCGCAGGGATAAAGAAGCGCGGGCCAGAGCAATCCAAGGACGAATGCAACAGGGCATGGTGTTCATGCCGAGAGATGAAGAATTTACAGGCCCTCTGGTAGCAGAGTTATTGCGCTTTCCGAATGGGGTACACGACGACCAAGTAGATGCGTTGGCTTGGGTAGGTCTCATGATGACGGAATTCAGCACATTTGTTGAACGCGTTGAGCATGTGCCGACCTGGCGAGACAGATTACCTGGCCTATTCAAGGGCGAAAAAACCAAATCAGCAATGAGCGCATAACAATGGCTAAGAAAAAGATCGATCCTGCAAAGGAAGAAGAAATTACCCGCACCCAGTGGGCTCGTTACGAGCGCGCGCGGGACAACGGGCACCTAGACTATGTCGAGATGGCCCTAAAGTGCGACGAGTACTACCGAGGGGACCAGTGGGACTTGGACGATCAGTCTGCTCTTGAGGCAGAAGGGCGTCCCGCGCTTACTATTAATACGATTCTACCTACTGTTAATACCATCCTTGGTGAGCAGTCGACGCGTAGAGCTGACATACAGTTTAAACCCCGCAGAGGGGGTGATGCTGAAGTGGCACACACCCTGACTAAGTTGTACATGCAGATCGCCGATAACAATAAGCTCGACTGGGTTGAGCAACAGGTGTTCAGCGACGGTTTGATTATGGACGGTCGCGGTTATTTCGACGTACGTATGGACTTCAGCGATCACGTTGAAGGCGAAGTTCGGATCACGGCCAAAGATCCACTAGACATACTTATTGACCCAGATGCTAAAGACTCAGACCCTAAGACTTGGAACGAAGTGTTCGAGTCTAAATGGATGACATTGGATGAGATCTCAGAGTTGTACGGAGAGAAGCAGGCTGAGCGCCTATTGTTTGTCGCTGAGAACGGTATGAGTTTCGGCCCTGACTCTGTTGAGTATCAGGAAACCCGCTTTGGTGATACGGAAACTAACGACGATTACTTCGGCGCAGGAGTTCCTGGTGACGAAGAGTACCGTAATGTAAAAGCCTTACGAGTGATTGAACGCCAGCACAAGAAGTTGAGCCGTGCTCAGTTCTTCGTTGACCCTGATACAGGTGACCAGCGACAAGCGCCCGATGAGTGGAGCGACGCTAAGAATAAAAAGTTTGCTAAGCAGTATAACCTCACCCTTATTAGTAAGGTTGTTAGGAAGATCCGATGGACCGTAACCTGCGACAAAGTTGTGCTGCACGATGATTGGTCTCCGTACAACCAGTTCACCCTTATACCATTCTTCTGTTACTTCCGTCGCGGTAATCCCTTCGGTGTTGTACGTAACCTTCTATCCCCGCAGGAGCAGCTGAACAAGATTGCGTCTCAAGAGCTGCATATCGTTAATACTACAGCTAATAGTGGTTGGATGGTTGAAGCAGGCTCACTGGTCGGTATGACCGCGGACGACTTAGAAGAGCATGGCGCAGAGACAGGTCTTGTACTCGAATATGCCCGCGGTACTTCACCCCCTAGTAAGATTCAACCTAACCAGATACCTACTGGCCTTGATCGTATTGCTATGAAAGCAGCAGCAAACATTAAGACTATATCTGGCGTGAACGACAGCATGTTGGGCACGGACAGTGCCGAAGTATCCGGCATTGCAATCCAAGCCAAGCAGAACCGTGGCGCGATTATGATCCAAGTACCTTTGGATAATTTACGCAAGTCACGTCAATACCTTGCTGAAAGTATCTTGAACCTCATTCAAGCATTCTACACAGAGCAACGTGTGATCCAGGTTACTAACGAAGCTGACCCAATGAAGCCTCGTGAAGAGATGATCGTCAACGAGATGACCCCTGAAGGGGCGATTATTAACGACCTTACTCTTGGAGAATACGACGTAATTGTAGCCACTGCGCCCGCGAGAGACAGCTTTGACGAGACTCAGTTCGCAGAAGCGCTCAGCTTGAGACAGGCCGGTGTTGTCATCCCAGACGATGCAATCATTGAGTACAGCCACCTAGCGCGTAAGGGAGAACTTGCTACACGCATCCGTCAGATGACTGGGCAAGAGCCCCCGACTCCAGAGCAGCAAGAAGCACAGGCACAGCAGCAGCAGATCCAGATGCAGCAGCTACAGCTTGAGATGGCTAAGCAGGATGCCGAAGTTAAGAAGCTACAGTCTGAAGTTGCCTTGAATATAGCGAAAGCGCAAGACGCTACAGACGTTGATCCTCAAGTACGTATGGCAGAGATACAGGCCAAGCTAGAAATCAACGAGCGTCAGCTAGAGCTTAGACGCGAACTTGCCAACCTAAATAACACAGCTAAAGAAACACAGTCACAAACCTCTGCGGCAACGAAGTTAGCCACCGCAGCTTTTAGTAACACCAATAGGAACAAATAGGAGTTCTTAAATGAGTAAGCAAAACGAAGAAGTAGAAGATAAAGCCCTAGATTTTGACGTAATGCCAGGAGCAGATCGTGTTGAAGACGACGATATGCCTAACTTGGACTTGAGTTTTGACACTGTTGCAGAGGAGCCAGAAGTAGTTGAAGAGCCAGCAGAAGTTATGGCAGAGGATGCAGAAGAGGAAGCCGCCACTGAAGATTCTGAAGAAGCCGTGGCCGAAGACGAAGGGGATGAACCCGAAGCAGAGCTCGACGAAGAATTAGAAGAGGAAGAGCCTGTAGCCGAAGAACCAAAAGCTAAGAAGAAGCCAATGGTGCCCAAGGCTAGACTTGATGAAGTCCTCGCCAAACAGAAAGCTCTGCAAAAACAGCTTGATGAAATGAATGCAGCTAATGTCAAAGACGAAGAAGCGCCTGAGACCTACGATTTTGACGCAAAAGAAGTCGAATATCAGAATATGGTACTGGATGGTGAGTCGGCCAAAGCGGTTGCCCTGCGCAGAGAGATCAGAAAGGCGGAACGCGCCGAGCTAGAGTTCGAAATGCGCCAAGAAATGTCGCAGACAGTCAATCAAGACCGTCAGCAGACTGCCCTTCAGCAAGCGGCAAACGCTATGGAAGAGGCTTACCCTGTTTTTGATCGTAACTCGGATACTTTTAGCGAAGATATGACTAATGAAGTCGTTGAACTGCGCGATGCTTTCATGATGAAAGGGTATGAAGCTGTAGATGCGCTGTCGAAGGCTGTTCGATATGTTGTAAAAGACAACGATCTGGGCGAGTCCGGCCAAGAAGCACCCAGTTTGGCCGGAAAAGCTGCAAAAACAGACGAGCTGTCCAAAAAGAGAGCGGCTGTAAGCCGTAAATTGAAGGCTGCAGATGCTCAACCCCCTGAACTTCCTGGTGAAAGCTCATCGATGCATGGCGAGAAGGCTTTAGATGTAGCTTCCATGACTGAAGAAGAGTTCAACGCCCTGCCTGAAGCCACTTTAAGACGTCTACGCGGCGATATTATTTAATGGCAACGGACTGCTGGGCATGTGGCGGCGAGCTTATATGGGGAGGTGACCATGACCTCGAGGAAGATGACTCCGAAGAGTTCTCCATTATCACGAATCTAAGCTGTCCGAATTGCAACGCCTTCGTTCAGGTCTACCACGGCCTGCGCGAGGGGTATACAGAAGAGGGATAAAACTATGGCAGTTAAAAAAGACCCACGATTAGCCCGAGCAGGAGTCTCCGGCTTTAATAAGCCTAAACGAACGCCTAGCCACGCTAAAAAATCCCACATTGTTGTAGCAAAAGAGGGCTCTACAATCAAAACAATTCGTTTTGGTGAGCAGGGCGCGTCGACCGCTGGCCAACCCAAGGCTGGTGAGTCTGAAAAGATGAAGAAGAAGCGCGCGAGCTTCAAAGCACGACACGGAAAGAACATAGCTAAGGGAAAAATGTCGGCGGCTTACTGGGCTGACAAAGTGAAGTGGTGAAACAGCTTGTTTTTGCCCTAATAGTGTCTGTGAGCGGAGATATAACGGATACAAAAAGCTATTGGGAGTCTTTAGAGCGGTGTCGGTGGTTTGCGCAGAAGTTAACTACCCAGGGCAGACCAGTGACGCATGCGACGCCAGTATTCGCGTACTGCGTCCCTGAGTATGTAGATAATGAAAAAACGACTATCCATCGATAGTGGTTGCATTATAATATTAGCTGTACTAATATTATGATACGTCTATCAGTACGATAACTGGTCGGCCCGTAGCCGTAAAAAACGTACCCCTTCGCCTGCACAGGCGTGAAACCTGCCGAGGGCGACCCTCGTTAATCAACGCTAAACGTTCTTCTACACGATAGTAGAAAAACGGATTAGCCGCTCCTTAAGTCGGCTTGTAAGGCGGCGTGTGCCGCACTAATTATTTGCCCATTTAATTATCAAGGAGCCAATCATGGCTGTAACAAATTTCGGTACGCTTACGGGCGACCAACTCCAAACTTGGAGCCGCGACTTCTGGAAAGTAGCTCGCAATCAATCTTTCATCAACCAATTTGCTGGTAGCGGTTCAAACGCTATGGTTCAGCGCGTAACTGAGTTGACCAAGAACAACAAAGGCACTAAAGCTAACATCACTTTGCTAGCTGACATGACCGGCGACGGTATCACTGGTGATTTTACTCTGGAAGGCAACGAAGAAGCCCTCCGCGCGTATGACATCAGCATCGAGCTAGACCAGTTACGTTTCGCTAACCGCATCGCTGGCCGTATGACTGACCAGAAGACTGTTGTTAACTTCCGTGAGCAATCTCGTGACGCACTTGCTTATGCAATCGCGGATCGTTGTGACCAGTTGGCATTCTTGACTTTGTCAGGTGTTGCTTACACTCACAAGAACAACGGTGGCCTTCGTACTGTAGTTGGCGGCGCTGTAAACGGACAAGAGCTTGTTGATCTTGAGTTTGCTTCTGACGTTTCTGCACCTACTGCTTCACGACACCGTCGTGTTGATGGCGACAACATCGTTGCTGGTGACACTACTGCTTTGGTAGCTGGTGACAAACTCAAGTACAAGCACATCGTTAACTTGAAAGCCTATGCTAAAGATCAATACATCCGTGGTATTCGTGGTGCTGGTAACCAGGAAACTTATCACATGTTTGTTACTCCATCACAGATGGCTAACTTGAAGCTAGATGCTGACTTCATCGCTAACGTTCGTAACGCTGGTGTACGTGGTGCTTCTAACAGCTTGTTCGCTGGTTCTTCTAGCCTGATGGTTGACGGTGTAATGATCCACGAGTTCCGCCATGTGTTTAACACTTCTGGCGCTACTACTGGCGCTTCTGGTAACGCTGGTGCAGCTGGCTACAAGTGGGGCGCAGACGCTTCTATTGTTGGCGGTCGTGCTTTGTTCTGTGGTGCTCAGGCTCTAGCTCTAGCTGACATCGGACTACCTGAAATGGTTGAAGATACTTTCGACTATGGCAACCAGTCTGGTATTTCTGTCGGTAAGATCTTCGGATTCCGTAAGCCTAAGTACAACAGTGATATCACTGGTGACGTACAGGACTTCGGCGTTATCTGCTTAGATACTGCACAGTAAGTAAGACAATCGCCCCCTTCTTCGGGAGGGGGCTTTCTTTTATATAGGAACTAATCATGAAGATTGTAAGTAGCAAGTCATTACGAGTGACCACGATGGGCGGAACAGCCGTCTTGTTTGAAGCAGGCGTGCCTCGAGAGATGTCTGAAGAAATTGGCCTATTAGCTATACAGATGGGCGCAAAAGAATACACCACCAAATTTGTTGAAGAGGCTGCAGCTGAAGAAGCAGTGTTCGAAGAAGTAGACAAAGTAATAGATGAACTTTTTGTCGCGCCGACAGAAATAAAGCACAACACCGTCCTCGTTACTGCTCTTGAAAGAATGATGGACGAAGGCGACCCAAAGAATTTTAAAGCTGACGGCTACCCCAAAGCCGCGGCAGTGAACAAGGTTATGGGCGAGACGATCGACACTGACGCCCGAGAAACCGCGTGGGAATCAATACTAAACTCATAGGTATAAGATCATGGCAGTAACAGTACAAAGCGTAATAGACAGAGCGCAGACAGTGCTTCAAGACACCACTGGTGTTAGATGGCCTGTTGTTGCAGAGCTCGTTTTGTGGATCAACGACGCGCAAAGGGAGATAGCCTTACTAAAGCCCGATGCTAGTGCTACTAACGCCACAGTCACACTTGATACTGGGACCAAGCAGGATATTCCTTCTGGTGGGAACCGCCTGTTGAAAGTTGTACGTAATATGTCTGCGGCGAGTAACGGAAACGGAAAGCGAGCAGTACGTTTAGTTGACCGTGAAGTACTTGACGCACAGACACCTGACTGGCATGACCCCACTGTTGCGGGCGATGCTGCTCATACAACGATTGTTAAGCACTACATTTATGATGAGTCCAACCCCCGCAATTTTTATGTCTATCCAGGCGTAGCTGGCAGTGCGTTTTTAGAAATAATTTACAGTTCGAATCCTGCGACTGTTGCCCAGAATGCTAACTTATCAATACCAGATATCTTCGCCAACGCGGTCATGAACTACGTCTTGTACATGGCCTACATGAAAGACGCGGAATATGCAGGTAATGCGCAAAGAGCTAGCAGTCATTTTCAGATCTTTACTACATCTGTTACTGGTAAGGGGCAGATTGACGCCATTACTAATCCGAATATGGAACGAAGAAATCCAGCACAGCAACGGCAGGGATAATAACGTATGGCGATTTCCTATGAGACGCTACTACCTGAAATACTACCAATGGTTCCAGGCTGCCCTGACTCCCTAATCCAAAACAATATTAGAGCAGCTGTGGTTGAGCTGTGCGAACGCGCGAGTGTTTATCAGCAAGAGCTAGACCCTTTAACTACGGTAGCTAATATTTATGAGTACGACTTAGAAGCACCCTCGGGTACTAGTGTCCAAAAGATCCTGTGGGTTACTCATGCAGGCGTTGATTTAGAGCCTATTACTAGTTCCTTGTTGGAGCAGCGTATACCCAAATGGCGTACGGAAGCGGGCGTACCTGAATACTTTCTACAGCAAACATCAAGCCTGTTTTCGCTAGCGCCTGTACCGGCAGCTACCGCGGTAAGCAGTACTGTTATAAGAGCTGTTTTAAAACCGTCACACTCAAGCACTGCATGCGACAACGACGTGATGAACGACTATCGAGACACGATCGTAAATGGCGCACTTTTTAGATTACTAAGAATTCCAAACAAAGACTGGTCTGACATTCAAGGTGCATCAGTCTATGGACAATTATTTAACCAAGGTGTAGAAGCCGCTGAGCGTAGAGCGCGAAACGCGGACACCGGAGTACGCAGGAGCGTTAGGTATGGCGGAACAGGCGCATGGCGAACAAGACGCAGACGTTACGGTAACGGCGGTTGAACCAGTACTTGCCCACATACGTGAAGAATGGAATTGGGTAAAACGCGGTATCGAAGAGATTTTAGCTGAGCAACCTCAGCTTACGTTCAGAGCAGAAGATGTTTATGCAGCTTGCCTGAATGAAGAAGCGCACCTCTGGGTTGCACCCGAGGGATTTGTAATTAGCACCGCAGAGCGGGATGAGTTTACAGGGGCGAGAACGTTCTTTCTCTGGTTGGCCTGGACAAAGGACCGCGGACAAAGTTGCGCGATTAAGTACATACCTTTTTTCACCAATGTAGCGAAAGAAAGTGGGTTCAAGACCCTTGAAACGCGAACGCCAGTTACAGCCCTAGAAAGATATTTCTTGGCAGACGGCTGGAGAAAGGAAACAGTGGTTTACACGAGAGAACTGTAATGAGCAGCAAACCTAAAAAATCCGAATATAAACCTTCTGCTGCTGAGAAAGCGTCAGCTGCTGTTGCGTTGGCCGAGAACAAATACTTCAAGCAAAAGTACGACCCTCTTCTCCAGAAAATGCGCGATACGTCTACAAACGATAATAGCGTTGAGACACTTAGGGGTCGAGCTAACGCGGATACTATGCAGACACTTGCAGGTAAAGCGAGCTATGACCGCGCGGCGACTGGAGCAAATGGTGGAGCAGAAGCTCAAGCCTACCAAGCGCAGTTGGGGCTAGCAGATAAAGCGGGGCTCGAAAGAAAAAACAATATGCAGCTTGGCGTACTAGGTACAGCTAGAGGGCAGGCTGCAGACGCAACCACGGGCATGACTGCAGCGGCAAACATGGGCGCGTCGAGAGTACTGACCCAGGCGAAAGCGAAGCAAGAAGTTCGTTCAGCGAAATTCGGTGCATTAGCAGAAGCAGGCACTGCTTTTGTTATACAGGGCGCTAAGAATATGAAGTCAGAGGGCCAGCGTCAAAAGACCGATGCAAACGGTAACAAAATGACCAAGGCAGGCCCTGACGGAAATCAAGTACCAGATATGGAAACGGTAAAGGGCAGCTTTACGTCTCCAGTCGATGGCGCGGGCAATAAAGTCTCCGGCTTGGGTAATCGACTATCGTACTCAAACGCGTTTAGCACATATTAAGGAGCGCTAAAAAATGTCACGAATAGCAATGGATTACAGCAGAGGCGGGGCAGGGATAGGCAGTGTTGGCGGTGATTTTGTTTCCCAGTTGCCAGAAGTTACCGACCCCGACAAGACCTACGCGAGCATTACTCGCAACGACTACATGGATTATGTGAGCCAGTATCGCGGCTTCGAAGAGGACCTTCTTGATAGAGCGCAGAATGACACCTCACTAATTGATGACGCGCGAGTTAACGCCAAAGAAGCTCAGGGGCTTATGGCCGGAGTAGCTAATCGCAACGCAAACAGATATGGCGTATCACTAACTCCAGCACAGCAGCAAGAACAGTCACGCGGCCTAGCGCGCGCGAATAATCTTGGGGCGGCTCAATCAGTAAACGATGCGCGCATTGCCCAAAAAGATTTAAACCAGGCTGCTATAGGCGACCTTATTAACATCGGACAAGGGGTCAATCGCTCCTCACTTGGTCAGATGCAAGGCGCGGCGCAGAGCGCGACTCAACGCAAGAACGCATACGACTCTGCTAAGGCGGCTTCTAAAGCGCAAACTTATAGTGCAGTAGGTGGTCTCGCCGCTGCCGCAATTTTCGCATTCGCATTTTAGGTAACTACCGATGAGCATAGCAGCAGGAATAGAACGAGCAGTGTCAGGCGCGCAAGCATCCTACCGTGACCAACGTGACTCTAACCGCCAACGCGAATCGCTAAAACTGGCTCGTGAACAGCAAGACATCATTAATACCGAAGAAAACGAGAGGCTCAACGTACAGGGCTTTCGCGAGGTTATAGGTACTATTGCTCAGCACACTGGCAATATTACTGAGAAGCAAGACTACCTTTCGGTATATAACGAACGCCCAGAGGAGATTGTTCGCCTTAGTAACTTACGGCCTGAGTTTAATACATTCTTAAAATCTGACGGTACTCTGGGAGAAGCAGAACTACATAGTTTTAAAAAAAGAGGTGACCTAATAGTTCCGATGGTCAAGCGAAGGGACACTGGCGAAGTTGTTCCAATGACGAGAGGAAAGTCTGAAGCTGGTGATGACGAAGTAGTAGAGCTAACCGAGCAACAGTTTAATGACCACTTTAAAAGCCGGTGGGAATCAGGTATCAGTAAAGGGGCACTACGAGATAACGATGGAGTCCTCTACACAGGCGCGCAAGACATGGCCAGATGGCAAGCCCAAGCCCAGAGCTCAGCGCTTAGAGAGAAGTCGCTGGATATTGTTGGCGGAGATCCCGAAAGAAGTCCTGCCCAGAAAGCGCAATTTTACCAACTTGTAAATGACACGGACGATGTAGACGCTTTAAAGCAAGTCTATGCGTCTGTTGGCGGCGACGTGGACGCATTAATTGCTGACGCTGAAGCAGCCGCAACAGCTGAATGGGAGAATAGCGTTCAAGGTAAAGCAGAGCGTGAGAAACAAGACTCAGAGGAGGATCGCACCCCGCTACAGCGCGCATTAAACCCCCGAAACCAAAGAGCTATGGGACGCACTGTCGGCGACCAAATGTCTGTCTTAGGTATAACAGATCCCGAAGAATATGACATGTTGCAGACTGTAACGACTGCGGTCGAGGAGTCTGGAATCAACGCCGCCGGTGGTAAGTCAGGGTTTTTATTCCAAAACCAAACTAACGAAGTTTATGAAAAAAACACTGCAGCTGAAAAATTCTACGATAGGCAGACCAATACTGTCGCTGTGGCTAAGGCGCTATTCCGTAACCCAGAGCTAAAAACCGAGTTCGACAAACTCGGCCCGATGGCGTTTTACGAGAAGTATGGGGACAATATTCAACAGCTTGGCAAGCCTGAGCGTACTCCACCAGACCCTTCGCAAGGCGGGTACACGCCAAAAGGTACAACTGTTGGTGGCAGACCCTCTGGGAATGCGACTACCGCACCCCAGCTGAAAACCCAACCGCCGTTCGAGCTGACTGCGGGGAACATACGCATGGCTATCAAGAATAAGACGGAGAAGGTTACAGCGGAGCAGACTGCTGAAATCGGTTCGTTCCTTGATCGTAATGGTATTAATACCGACCAAGAATTAATTGAAGCGGCTAACAACGGCACAATAGCGCCTGAAGATGCGTTCAAAACCGCCTACATAATGGGTATGACGCATAAGGGTTCAACAACTGAAAGGATGGGTGAGGCACAAAAACTCATAAACGCCTTTACGTTTGGTGACCGAGACGTTGGTATAGCGGAAAAATCAACAATGGATTACAACGCCGCCAGCTCTGCAAGGGCCGGTGCGACTTTGCGACTTCAATACGAGCAGCACAACCTAGCCGTCAAGCAGTACGATACAGAAGCTGGACAGCAAATAGTTGAGGACACGCAGGCTTGGTCGAATGAACTGTTTGCTACTATCGGCTATATGGAAAAAGGTGATGACGGCGAATACTCAGTAGTCGAAGGTGCCACCTTTGACGGGACAAAAGATGAAGCGACTGCAATAGGTAACTTAATTAGCAGGCTAATCCCAAAAATCAATCAGGCATCTTCATCAGGTGTCTACACCGACGCAAATGGAGAACCTATCGCAAGTCCGCAGTCGCAGGCATACCTTGACCGTCTAAACCCCGCTTTAAATTTTTATGCGCAGGCAATGGCAAACGCCGATGAGGGAAGCATCTTTGGAGGACAGTTTTACGCAGACTTCTTTAGGCCAAATGCTGATGGCACTACTGACTTTGATTTAAAAAGAATTCGTATTGCCCGTAAGGGGCCAAAGGGCGTTATACAGAGAATCGCATATGTTGATGAAGACGGTGTAAACAGCCAAGAAATCGACATGAGCGATATCCAGAGCGACAACCCCATCGTCGCTAGACTTTTGGCCAAAGCAGCCACCGTTAACGGTATGGTTAAATAGAGGGCAGTACGTGTCTAATCTTGGAGTCCGTAACAATAATTGGCTGAACATACGCTACAACCCCTCTAATGATTGGGTCGGGCAGACTGGCGGGGATGGTAATAACTACGCCAAATTTGATGACCCAGTGAACGGGCTTCGAGCAGCAGACATCGTCCTAAAAAACTATGGGGCAAAGCACGGCATCGACAATCTAAACGATGCTATATTCCGCTTCGCCCCTCCCGCAGACAATAACCCGACTCCTGCATACGCAAAGTTCGTAGCGGATAAGATGGGAATCGGTGCTGACGACAAGATTGATTTAGCTGACCCCAATACGCGTGAAAAGATGATTTCTGCGATGGTGCAGTTTGAAACGCCTGATGCGACGGATATGTACTCGTCAACTTTATTGGATAAAGCTAGAGGAGTAGATACGAGTGCTAGCTCAAAGCCAGGACTTGTCGCTAGTTTTAAACAACAAACCGCTCAGCCTACGAAAGCCAAGCAGTCTATAGAAGTAGACCAGTCAACCGACGTGGTTAGTAGTTTTAGGAAGCAGCCAAGAACACCTGAGCAAGCAGTGCTCGACACTCTTGGTGAAATGCGTGGTGATTCAAACAACTCCGTCGATGGATTGCGTAGCGGTAGACTCCAAGCTGATGACATAACTTTTGCACCCTCTGGATTAGTTGAAAGTTTCAGGCGTGGTGTTACTAGCGGCGCGCAGTCGCTTTCTTCGGATTTAACTTATATGGGCGCGGGTATTGACGCGCTTCTAGGTGATAAAGAAGGTGTCGCTACATCTATTGAGAACGCGCGAATCCAAGAAGAGTTTGCTGCTATCCCGATGGAAGGGATGCAAACCTTCGGAGAGTTTGTAGACGAGCCGACAGTCGGCGGGTTCTTTGAGCAAGTTACATCGGGTACAGGCCAGCTAGTACCTAGCGTAATTTCTACTATTTCTGGGGCAGGCGTCGGCAGTGTCGCCATGCTTCTTGGTAAGGAAACTCTAAAACAAAGTAGTCGCCAAGCCGCTAAAAACCTCATTAAAGATTCTTTGGTTGCAGTCTCCAAAAAGCAGGCTACTCCTGACCAGACGGATATTGCACAAGCTGCATTCGAAGCGACAAAAGAAGCACATGTACTAGCTAGAAATGGGTATCTACGAAATAAGACCGCTAAGCAGGGCGGCCTTATAGGCGCGGGCTTGTCTGAGTACGCCCCGTTATCAGGTTCAAATGTTAGCGAAGCGCTAGAGTCAGGCCGCGAGCTCGACGCAGGGCAAGCTGTCCGTGCAGGACTAGTCGCATTACCCCAAGCAGCTGTTGGCCTCTTTGGTGAAGTAGGCTTGTTGAAGTTAATCGCCAAGCAGGCGTCGGCAAAATCGGCAGGGCCAAACTCTGTCATGGGTAGACTAGCTGCTGCTGCTGGTGGAGGTTACGTCAAAGGTGGTGCGCTGGAAGGTGGAGCTGAACTCGTACAAGAAGAGATCGCAATCCGTAACCGTATGGATATGGACGATACTTTCACTGATGCTGACGCAAATCTCCGGCGCATGAATGCCGGTTTCGTTGGGTTCTTCGGAGGCGGTGCTGCAGGCGGAGTAGGTTCACTCGCTGTACAAGGAGCACAAGAAATTGGCGGTGCCCCGTTGCTAGATACCGCAGCGGCAGTTGCCGAAAAAGCGTCTGATATGACGGACAGTATCAAAGAATTTATGACTCGCGCAAAAGCGCAAGACGATATAGCCGGTGCAGACGCGGACCAAACTACGCAAGAATCTGAGCGTGACATCAATGCGCAAATAGGCGCAATGCTTGACCCCTCTAGTTCCAAGGAAGCCGTTTGGATAAGCGGGACTGAACCTGATCCTAAATATAGTAAGCGCCCTAATAAAGTTAAGCAGATATTTATTAACGGCAAAGAGGTATACACAGCTTTTATACCTGGCCGCGGAACTATTATTTCGCCAGATGCAGGTGTTGTAGAAGCTGTCGTTAAGGGGCAAGCGTCTGATGCCGTACTAGCCTCGGCCCTCGGTTATAGCGCCGTAAAGACCGGCACAGAAACCGGCGTTTTCCGAGTGTATGACAGAGATGGTGGTATCGTTTCAGAGCAAGTAGTTGATGTAGCACCTGAGTCAATGGCCTCTGCTCAGAAGGCAGCCGAAGGGCTAAAGCCTGATGGTGGGCGTGTAGAGTTTATGACGACTGAAGACGCTATCGCTGATAGAGCGCGCCGCGCTGAGCCCGATGTAAAGTTTATGGATGATGACGAGGACGCAGACGCGCTTGAGACTGACCAAGATTCTAACGAGACGCAAGGCGACCAAGCGTTCGAACCTGAAACTCGTACACACAGTTTTGAAAACAAAGGCGAGACCATCGAGTCATACCAAGCTGTCGAAGGCGACAATAGCTTCGATGGCGTCGAGGAGGCTCGTACAGCATATAGCGAGATGCTTGGGTATGCCGTTGATTTCAGTACACCGTTTTATAAGCGCATGTCTAAAAGCATGCTCAATACCGCCGTTGCACTACAGAAAGCTAATACTGATGAAGTAGTTCAAATTGCAGTTAATAGCAACGGCTCTTACCGCATTGATATTGAGACTACCCCTGACACACAAAAAATAAGAAGCCGTAACGGAAAAGGCGTGGAAGAAGAAATCTCCATGTCGGAGTTTGTACGGCGGTCGATTAGTAAGGCCGCGAGTAGTTTATCTAAGTTCAGAACCGTAAACATTACGGCCCCTGGGTCAGATAAAGCTACCACCGTAAATCCTGTTGATTTGATGAACGCTGGACGGCGGATAGAAGAATCGGTATCGGGTAGTTTTACGGGTGGTGGTGCAACACAGTCATCGCGACAAGGGCTGCTTGCTATGTTGGGCGAGTTGCAGACGCGTGGGTATGAGGTAGATATTCAAGGCGTGCCTATAGCTGACATTATGGCAAACTTAGCTGACCCCACTAAAGATTTAGACCCCGCAATATCAGGACTAACTGTAGGCTTTAACGACGGCGGTAAGCCCGTTAAATTAGGCTCATTACTGAAGCCTTATGTCCCAGGTGCGCCAAAAGTGACTATGCTAGAGGAGATCACTGATGAGCTAGGCGATATAACGTTAGTAGCAGAAGAAGACGCCCGCGAAGCTGCGCAAGATGCAGACCCTATCGAACCTTACGATATGGCTGAAAACAATGCCCGCACACCTGACGGCATCCCCCTTACTACAATGAACATCGAAGATGAGCGCAACGTAAATACTACGCAGAATCGCCCAGTAGGAAGTGCTCCGCTTACAGGACCCGCGAGAGATCCGAAGCCTCAGTTAAACTTAAAGTCAGGTGTGACATTCCCATTTGGCGAGGTCAATGAGCTAGTAGCCTCGTTAGTACGACGGCTATCTCGACGCCTAAAGTTAAAGAATCCAGTGGCGATGATAAGCCTAAAGAAGTTTAACGAGTCTACTCGTGCCCAGCTCGCTAGCTACATCACTGCTAAAGGTAAAAAGTCTGCCAAAGGCAAGATCGCAATGCGCACGCTGATGGGCGATACCAAGACGAAGCCTTTAGACCTAAGTGACAAGAAAGCGGTCGGCGAGTTTGGGCAGCAGCTACAGAAAGATGGGTTGTTGAAAAAGACTATGGATGTTGAGGTAGCTAAAGTTACTGACCCAACGCTTGTTGGCCACAGCATAGTTCAGCGCGCGGCCTTTGAAGTATTGCAACCTCTGACTAATTCTACGCTGGTGGCTAAAGAGCTGGCAGAGTACTTAGTCGATAGCTTTGGTAAACAGAGCCGGAAAGGGTTCCACAAAAAGTATGACGGCGCGACAGTGATCATGCTCAATGATTTAAACAATATCAACGAAGCAGCGATTGCTATGACCGCGGCCCATGAGATGGGGCACGCGCTGTTTAATGAAGAGATCGACGGCGTTATTACTAACAAGCAGTTATTTAGTCGATTGGTTAAGAGGTTTGAGCGAGATAGGCAGGCAGCCCGAGACGCGGGTAAGCCGATACCGCAGTGGGAAACTGTCGGGTTCGAAGAGTGGTATGCAGACCAAGTTGCGGCATGGGCAAAGAAAGATATGCTGGCAGACAAGCGTACCGCAAACGATGCTGTGGATAGCCACTTCAAGCGTGTTGCACGTCGCTTCAAGCAGCTGTGGCGGGAAGTTAAATCCCACAACATCTTTAAGCGTACAGATAAAGTCGCGCCTGAATTCGACAAGTACATGACCGCCGTGACGAAAGCGCGGAGAGCGAACCGCGAAGTAATAACAGCACCCGTGCGTAACGAGGCGGGTGAGATCGTTGCGTATGCTGCGGCACTTAGGTCGGCGCAACTCACAGCTCCAGTACAAGAAGCCCCCAACGCCGAAAGCCCAACAGAGCAAGCTCCGTTAGATTTACAGCCGCAAGAAGGCGGAGGTTCAGGTAACGACGGCTATGACGGCCCACCGCCACAACTGCCTGTCCCAGACGAGCCTTCTTGGGAGCAAAAGGCCCTTGTTATAGCCCTTAAAAATCAGATTAATATTCAGTCTGGCGCACAGGCGCGAGCTGAAGCATGGCGTAGAAAATTCGAAAAGTGGCAGAAAGCCTTCTTAGAGAACAACCCTCACGCGACTGCGATTTTAGGCATTATCCGCACAGCGGATGGCATGCTTCGGATGACTGCTGGCGACACTTTTGCTGATATGTTCTATGTAAGATCGAACACTAGATCAGGTCTAGGGTTTGTGCAGGCTAGACAGCTGGCTCGAGATAAGTGGCGCGCAGGATTGTTCGATGCGATAGGGACGGATTGGACTACGAAAGAAGTGGAAGATGCATTGGGAGAAGCGCAGAGCAGAACACCTACGTCGGAACTTAAGGGCAAAGCAAAAGCTATTCGTGAGTATCTTGAGAAGATGCACCGTGAGTATGTAGAGCCGTCCAACTCGGACATCGGCTTCCGTGAGAATTATTTCCCCGTTCTATTAAGTTTGCCTGAAATAGCAAACGATCCAAAAGCATTCGTTGACTTGGTAATGCAGTACAACCCAAAAGCAGACCGTAAAGCTGTAGAAAAAACCGTCGCTCGTTTAGGTAAGTACCAGCGGATTATTGAGTCAGACCAAGATGTACCAAGTGATCTTGACGCGCTGAACCCCGCTGCTGCTGTTGAGAAGAGCATACAACTAACACGAGATATTCCTCTAGATGTGCTAGCGGAGTTAGGGTTTGCACAATCTCCAGAAGTCGCTCTCATGAGCTATGTCGACAACATCACTAAGCGCGTCGAGTGGAACCGTGCGACCAAAGGTGCAGATGGTAAAGATAAGGTCGGTCCTGCGTTAGCCGCTATGACAAAAGCACAGCGCGCGAATGCTGAGTCTGTACTTAACGCTTATGTCGGTAACGTTACGCATCTGTCACCTTTCTGGCGCAAGACGAATAGTTACCTCGCTACCTTAAACCTAGTCACTTTATTGCCTTTTGCTACGCTAGCGTCGATCCCCGACTTTGCAGGCGCGGTTGTACAGACTAGAGAGTTCAATGGTTTTGGTATGGCGCTCAAGCAGATCATGAGCACGATACAAGACAAAGAAGCGGCGAAACGTTTAGCTAATGACATCGGTGTAGTCATGCCGGAAGCTGCTGCAAATGCCTGGATGTCGCAGGCAGATAGCGACATGCTTGATCCTACTGCAAGAATGGCGACTGATAAGTTCTTTAAGTGGACTGGACTTAGCGGATTAACCAACCTGTCTCGGGAGTTCGCATCAGGTATGGGTAAGCGCTTTTTAATTGAACATGCTAACAACCCTTCAGAACGCTCAGAGCGTTATCTTTCTCAGCTCGGCGTAACGTACGATCAGGTACGCCGATGGGAGGCTAATGATTTCTCCTTCGACGGCCAAGACGGTCAGGCAGTTAAAGAGGCATTGCAGCGTTTTGTAGAAAGTTCTGTGTTGCGTCCTAATGCTGCTGAGAGACCTATCTGGGCATCAGATCCACGTTTCGCTTTGATCTGGCAGATGAAGTCTTTCATATACGCTTTCAACAGCGTGATCCTAACCGGCCTAGAGCGCGAAGGCTTTATGCGTTTCTTAGAAGGGAAAGGTATGGTGCCTGCGATGGCACCTCTGCTGTTGATGACGCTTGCTGCGTTTATGCCATTAGCGGCGCTGGGCCTAGAGCTACGCGAATACGCGAAGGTCGGACTGTCTTACGCAATTCCTGGGATTGATGGAAGCCTTAAATACCTCAGAACCGACCAGATGGATTACGGCACATATTTCATTGAGCTGTTCGGACGCGCAGGTTTAGACGGCCCTCTAGGTCTTATTACTATGGCTCAACGGTCGGGTGATTGGGGTGGCTCATCTTTAGCAACAATACTTGGCCCAACAGCTGAGCTAGTGGACAAGGTTATTCAAGATGGCCCGTTCGATGGCGCATACACGCGCATGAACTCACCGCAAGAAGCGGCTGGGACAATCCTAGGAATTGGCGCAATCGCGAGAACTTTACTATGAGCATATTCACAGCACTACTCGGGCCCGTTGCTGAACTAGGCAAGGCTTACTTGGGCAACAAAGCTGAAGAGAAGCAGGCTATCCATCAACGCAAGATTACATCTATAAACAACGACGCGGACTGGGAAGGCAAGATGGCTGATGCGTCAGCGGCCTCGTGGAAAGATGAGTATTTAGTAATTTTATTAACCTCGCCCGTCATCGCAATTATGTACGGCGCAATGACAGATGACCCACAACTTATCGAACGGGTGCAATTTGGCCTGCAAACTTTAGAGCTCCTCCCTGACTGGTTTAGTTATTTGCTAGCGGTAGCGGTAACGGCATCGTTTGGAGTTAAAGGCGCAGACAAACTTATGAAGCTGCGGAGTAAGTCATGATCGACGAAGAGTCTAGCCGTCGGTTCGATCGTATAGAAACGAAGATCGACAAGCTGACTGACATCCTCGCGAGCGTGGCGCGGGTGGAAGAAAAGATGATAGGCGCGGATGCGCGATTGAAGCGCCATGAATTCCGGCTCGATGAGAATGAGAGGAAGGTAGACGACCTAGCAGAATCGGTAGCTACTAATTCGCAAGTTGTTAAGGTCGGCCAAGGCATAGTCGCATCAATGTGGGCTGCTTTTATCGGCGCTGTTATTTATATAGTAAAGGATTAGAAATGTTTAAATATTTTAAGATCGAAGATTTTGATTGCCAGGAAACAGGCGAGAACGAGATGAGTGAAGCGTTTATCTGGAAGCTGGACCACCTAAGAGAGATTTGCGGATTCCCCTTCGTGATAACTAGTGGGTATCGTGATCCCAGCCACAGCATTGAGCGAGATAAACCGAATGGCGGGGGACAACACACAAAAGGGCTGGCCGCTGATATTCGCGCCCGTAACGGCTCGGAGCGATATCAAATACAGAAGCACGCGTATGCGTTAGGTTTTACTGGGGTAGGCGTACACAAGGCATTTATCCACCTAGATATCCGCGATGCAGAGCCAGTATCTTGGCCATATTAACTACTGGATTTATATTAGCCAAGCTAATATAATCAACCAATCTATAGGTATATAACATGGCATATTCTGACACTTTAAAACTAGTCACTGGCGATACGCTACCAGAGCTGACTTTCACATTGAAAGACAGTAATACAGCGGTGGCGGGCTTAAATCTAGACGAGTCTAACAGCGCCACTTGGGCACCAATCAACGTTGCAGGTGCGACTGTAAAGCTAAGATTACGAGAGCTAGGTAGTACTGCTGTGAAGGCTACTTTAACCTGCTCGGTAACTGACGGTGCTGCTGGCAAAGTAGCGACAGATTTTCCTGCGGGAACTTTAGATACTGCCGGTACTTTTGAAGGCGAGTTAGAATTAACCTTCCCTGGCGGCGGCATACAGACTGTTAATGATTTAATCAAGTTTAAAGTACGCAGTGACTTTGATTAAATGGCCTATAGAGTTGTAGTCGAGAAACCACAACGAGTTCGTGCTCTAGCTAGTAGCGCGAATATTGTTGTTGCGGACGCACAACTTGTAAAGACACAAGTATTAGTAACAAAGGCATCATACGCTGCGTCAATTAGTTCTCGCGTCGCGAACGTTTTTTCTGCGTATGTCTATCCTGTTACCGAAATCTACTATCGAAATGTTTCTGCTGAAGACGTAGCGCTCGACCCTTTCTCGCTTAACAAGTACTTTCGCTTGGACCAGGCTGTAATGGCCGAGGCGCTAAGTGTGCTTGCTAGTAAAGGGGTTGATGATGTAAGTGGACTATCCGACCGGCAAGACTTCCTAATTGGAAAAGGTATTTCGGATGGTTTTGCTATGGGCGACGAAGCTGTTGTTCTTTTAGAGATACTACGAGAATTTACAGAAGACGCTTTTGTAACAGACTCACAGGAGCGGTCGTTAGGGGTTGTTAAGTCGGAAGCGATAGGGGTTGCCGATATAGCGGTAACGCTTACAACCAAGTCTTTATCTGACGGTACAGATCTTTCTGAACAAGCTATCTTTGATACTGCCAAACCGCTAATTGAATCAGCTAGCCTCTCAGACCAGTTCACTAGAGCCGCAGTATTTCAACGCTCCTTCTCTGACGCTTTAGTGCTAGATGATTTCACAGACGTCAACGCGGTCCAAAAGGACACTATAGCTACCAAAACTAACGTTATTGGGTTCTCTGACACGCAAAATTTTGCTACAGATAAGACCTTTGCTGATGCGATTAACTTTGCAGAACAAACAGTAGCTGCTTTTGAAAAGAGTCTTTTAGACAGCGCAACAATAACCGAATCAATACAAATATCAGTTTCTTCACTGGCGTCATCTGTACTAAATGCTTCTGCGCTAAACAGTGCGCCACTTAACAACTAGGAGTCAACCTAATGCTACATGATAATTTCAACATGATCGGACACTTGTCTATCTCTATTAATGACGAGGTCGTTCAAGAAGTGCCTAACTTGGTAGTTACCGATGGAAAAGAGTATGTCGCTAGCCGCATGAAAGACACAACTAAAGCTGCGATGTCACACATGGCTATCGGCACAGTTTCGACTGCTGCGGCAGCAAGTGACTCTGCGCTTGGCGGTCAAGCCAATCGTGGAGCTCTCACCTCAGCTACCGTTACTGGCACAACCATTACTTACATCGCTACATTTGGCGCGGGCAGTGGTACCGGAGCAATAACTGAAGCAGGTTTATTCAACGCTAGCAGTGCCGGTGACATGCTTTGCCGCACAGTGTTCGCGGTTATTAACAAGGGATCTAGCGATTCGATGACTATTACTTGGACTGTAACAGTAAGTTAATCCAACTAATATCCTGAGGTATCTAGCATGGCAGTAGTTTTTTCAAACAACGCCAAAACAACGTTGGCATCTACCGTATCTACATCTGCGACGAGCATAACAGTCGCGGATGGTAGTGTGTTTCCTGCACTTAACGGTTCAGATTACACATACGTCACTTTTGAGGACTCTAGTGGCAACGTTGAGATCGTAAAGGTTACAGCACTTAGCGGTAACACGCTTACGGTTGTCCGAGCGCAAGACAACACTTCTGCCAGAGCATTCAGTTCTGGCGGCAAGTGCGAACTTCGCTTAACTTCGGCGGGGCTGAATGACGTAACTACTACTACGGCTTCGGTAACTGCCGCAGGCGCGTTAATGGATAGCGAAATTAGTAACATTGAGGCTATCAAAACGCTTAACCAAAGCGTAAGAACTGTAGACAGCGTTAACTTCGGTGCTGTGAACACCACAGGCGATATTGAAACTGGATCTAAGTTAATTTTCGGAACCCACGACAGCGAGCTAGGCAATAACTATCTTCAGTTTAACGCCAACTCTCATGCTTTTATTGGTCATAATGTTGTTGGAAAAACTTTAAGTTTTAAAATCTCTGTAGCTGCGCCACTGGATACCACACCATTCACCTTGACGCAATATGGAATGACCATCAACGGCACGATGGCCACGACCGGCTCAATCACTGGCGGCGGTACAATAAAAACCGGCAACGATACCGGCAAAATTATGCTGGGTACGTCGAACGACCTCCAAATCTATCACGATGGAAATCACAGTCACCTTCGCAACGCTACCGGAGACTTACGAATCAGAAGTGACGGATTTAAAATCCAAAATTATGGAGCAAATAGCTCCTATATGACTGGCGTTAATGGCGGTGCTGTTAGCTTGTACTTTGCCGGTGTGTCTAAAGTAACAACGACAGCCAACGGCGTTACTGTAACGGGAAGCCTTTCAGCAGCAGGCGGCAGCTCCACCAACTGGAATGCAGCCTACGGCTGGGGTAACCATGCATCTGCGGGTTACTTAACAAGCTACACCGATACAAACACAACTTACTCTATCCAAGATGGAGAGCTTTCGCAGAACAACTTTACAAACGCAGACCATACGAAACTCAATGGCATTGCTGCTAATGCAAACAACTATGTGCTGCCATTTACAAACAACTCTACCAACTGGAATACTGCATACGGTTGGGGTAACCACGCTAGTGCTGGGTACTACGCTGCGAGCAACCCTAACGGTTACACCAACGACCAAACTGCCGCTGAGATACTTACTGCTATTAAGACTGTTGACGGCTCAGGCTCTGGCTTAGATGCTGATTTGTTAGATGGGCAACATGGTTCTTACTATGCAGCTAATTCTTCACTAAACAGTTACATGCCTATAAGGATGTCTACCCCCTACGCTGTGATACCTACTGGCGGCTGGGCTGGCTATAACTTAGGCAATGGAACCATGTTGCAGGCGAGTTCTACTGGACTCCCATCTGGAGGAACGCATGGTTACTGGCATGTTACTGGTAGACGAGATACCAGCGGCGGCTATGTTGGTCTCTATTTCCAAGATTACAGCGCATCGTCTGGCATGTGGATTGGTAAAAGTTTAACTAGTGCTGATCCAACATGGGAGAGAGTATGGAGTGCTGGTACAGACGGCTCAGGCTCTGGCTTAGATGCTGATCTACTTGATGGGCTTAACAGCACTTCATTTGTACGCTCTGATGCTAACGATACAATGAATGCCCTGTTGACAATAAACACAACCAACGATGCTCAACTTAGCTTAACGTCTGCCAATGGCTGGACAGGAATATCGTTTAACGATGGGGCTGCGCGAGGTGCTGAGTACCTTTGGCACAACGGCAATCACGGAACCTTTGCTTTGGGCGGCGGCGGTTCCGATGTAGCAGGCAAAAAACTTCATGTAGATGGCGGATTGTCAGTAGGCGCTAGCTCGGATACCACAGCAACTCCTGCTAACGGTATATATTCAGAAGGCAATGTATCTGCCAATGGAACTACTATAGGAGCGGACGGGACATACGCAGGATACAGCGTTACAGGATTTGGCGGCACGACCAATGGTTACAATAGAGTGTTCGGACACAACAGCAACGCTGACGGCTTGTATTTAGCTGCTGCTTCTGGGCGAGGTATAATCTTCAGGGTAAACGGCTCTGGTGCTAACTCTTTTGCGTTTAATTCTACGGGACATTTCCAACTCAACAACACCACAGTAATAGACTCAAGCCGCAACCTGACTAACATTGGCACTATCTCCAGTGGCGTAATAACAAGCACAGGTGCAATTACATCTGCTGACTTCTTTAAAGCGACAGGTAGCAACTTAAAGTTTAGTGCTGGTGGGAATCACATCTTTAACGTGGATTTAAACGGAAAGATCTATCCACAAACGCACAATGCGGTGGATATAGGTTTTAATAATACTACTGCGTTTAGAAATCTATACTTGTCTGGAACTGTTAATAGTACTAGCGGTAATTATACTACTACTACTTCTAGGAATAGATTTACAACCAGTTCGGGCTACATAGAGCTTGGCCCAATGAACGCAACTTGGGCGCATATTTACACTGATAGAGCAAACTTTTACTTTAACAAAAACCTATATGTTTTAGGTAGCAAAGTCTGGCACGCAGGCAACGATGGCTCTGGCTCTGGTCTTGATGCTGATTTATTGGATGGACAGCAGGGTTCTTACTACTATAGCTCGGCTAACCCGCCACCTTTAACTGCCGACCCCACTCTAACTTTGACTGGAGATGTTACAGGCTCTGCTACGTTTACTAATTTAGGTAACGCTACACTAACCGCTGTAGTTAACAACGATAGCCACTACCATTCACAAGTATACATACCAGACACTCGTGGAGCGCAGAGAGCGCCTAGTTACTATAATGATAGATATGCTCAGTGGGATTTTCAGCAGAACACTGATACTTTAGCTGGTGGAGATTCATGGCACGCCCTTCAGACCGTTGCTCCGTGGTCGGTTTATAACAGCGCCCATCGTCAACAGCAGCTTGCTTGGACTGGAACTGGCGGATTAAAGTTTCGATACGCAACTAGCGAAAGCGCATGGGCAGGGTGGCAGACACTTTGGACATCTGGCAATGACGGTTCAGGTTCTGGCTTAGATGCTGATACGCTTGACGGGATTCAGGGAGCATCATTTTTACGAAGTGATGCATCAGATTCTATTGCGGCGGGAACCACCTATACTTTTGGGACTTCTAATGCAGAAGGATTCAGATTTACAAACAGTTCTTATAGTAAATCACTTTATATTGGTGGTTGGTCTGGTTCCTTAAATTCATCTGGTATCTCAAGAATACGAAACTCTAATGATAATTTGCACATTGACTGTGGCTCTGCGGGCAATTTGTATTTTAACCACTACGCTACTGGCAACATCTATTATCGCGGATCTACTCTTTGGGGCGCGGTAAACGATGGCTCAGGCTCTGGTCTTGATGCTGATACGGTTGATGGAATACAAGGTGCTTCATTCCTGCGCTCCGATGCTACTGACTATCAGAACAACACTATCTACCAACGTGGTTACTTAGTAAATGAAACTGCTTATCGCAACAGAGGCGTTTATGGTAACTATAACTCAAGCAAAACTAACCACATCTGGTCTATGGGTGTTGCATACAAAAACCATGCCTCTGGAACTAACTTTGGCAACCTCTACGGTCTAGCTTATAAGCACACCAATAACGGAACTGGTGGCACTATGGCTGGTGGGCATCAGATGGTGTGGTGTCAGAACGGTACTGGTTATGCTGCAATGGGTTCAAACATCTGGACTTCAGGTAACGTGACGGCTTACTCAGATATTCGAGTTAAAGAAAACCTAAAAGTAATCCCTAATGCCTTAAATAAAGTAATGCAACTTAATGGGTATACATACGATAGGACTGATTTAAGCCCTGCAACCACTGAAGAAGAAGACATTACCTACGCCCACAACCCAACAGGTAGACACGTTGGTGTAATTGCACAAGAAGTTCTAAAGGTGTTACCTGAAGCAGTAACTGGTGGCCCGAACAGTATGGATGGGACTGATGATGACCACTATTCAGTTGCCTACGGTAATATGGTTGCACTGCTAATAGAGTCCATAAAAGAACTTAAAGCCGATGTCGATGACCTCAAAACCCAATTGGAGAATAAATAATGTCAGTAACTTACGAGCTACTAGAAGAATACACAGGCACTCGCACCACTGAAATGCCTGACCCCGATAACGAAGGTGAGACTGTTTCTACTGAAACTGATTGCCGTGACATTCAGGTTCGCTTTACTTGTGGTGATACCGATTGCGTCCATGAGCGTTCTGTAAATGTCTGCTTTGATGCTGACGGTGCATACGATGCAGCGGCTACCTTAGTCCGTGTTGGTGAGGTTGCTATGGGCGTAGAGCAGAAAATAGCCTGCGGTGTAATTAGTTAATGGCTCTACCAACGTCAGGTGCCATATCGTTTGCTAACCTACAGTCTGAGTTTGGAGGCTCTAACCCTATAACTATGGGGGAGTATGCAGCCTTCCGTGTGTCTGGCAGTGGCAACACAATTAGCATGAACCAGTTTTATGGTGCAGTCGGTACTGACACACAGACTGTAACTGTAGGAAGATATTTCGATGGTACAGCTTATGTCCCAACCGATAACTACGGCTTTAGCTTAACCTTTGGTGGTGGGTTTGGGTCAATCAGTGACGGAACGCTAAGTCTTACTGGAAACACCACCATAAAAGATATTAGATGGAACAACCTCGTGCCTGAAATATATCTACAACTTTCAGCGATAGTCCCTAACTCTGGGTGGACAACTATGACTATAGCTGGGTCGGCTCTTAGTAGGTCTTCGGCTAGCTTTTCTCAATCATCAGGTATTACAACATGGAAGTGGACTAGCGCGAATCTTTTTGGCACAACCGTTGGCGCAACTAAATCGGTGGTGTTTACATGAGCAGAGTGTATACAACAAGAAATGACGGTGATGATAGTTACATCTGCTATTCCAAGAATGGTGCGTACTTTGAGATACCTTTAGAAACTGATGAAGGGGAGATACAAGACAAACTAGACTTTGCTTTGGTATCAGGGGCATTGTCAAACTATGAGTTACAGCAGTGTCACGATGATGTGTACGTTAATCAAGATGTAGTAAGACAAGACTACACTTTGGAAACTGAAGAAGGTGCGTTGATACTTGAAGAGTTAAAGCAAGAGTTTCCTAGTTACGTTAACTATGAACGATCAGAGTTTAACTTTGTTGGTAAGTATGATGGATATAGGGAGCCTTATCAGAACAGTAGTATTAGCTTCTACGACTTTGGAGTTTTCCCAAGCGAGTCATTACTGCTTAACTTCAACACGAGCTATCTAGCTAGTAACCTAAAGCATTGGTATGGCCTGAAGTTTGACCTTGTGAGTAAAGAGGTTCTGCTAAAGGCGGTCATCATAGACTATGACGGAAGCAAGCCAGCATTGCCCAAGGAAGATAGGGCATACAAGACGTTCTACGCAATCACACACGCCCAAGACGGGACTGTGGCTGACTGGATAGATGCCTATGTCTTTGCAACACCAAGGCGTATTAAGGATTTCTGTGCAGCTCAGGGGCTAGATTACCCTCTCTTTGACAACACACACACTGAGTGTGATGTAGTCTGGTGTTGGGGTTTTGTATTTCATAAAGACACATTGGAGTATGGGGCTGTTAAAGCCTACGCTCGATACAATCAATAATTAAAGATAGATGGCAATAACGCCAAACAACAAGACAAACTTTTTTAACTACCATTATATTAGCCAGACTAATATAATGGTAGTCCATACACCCTGAAGGAATCTACGATGACTGAATTAGCAGATAAAACCGAAGCAGAACAAACAATTACGATTGGCGAAAAAACTTACCCAGTCGCTGGGCTGAGCGATCAAGTCAAAGAAATGCTTTCGCTGCATCAGCAAGCAAGCGAAATGGCGATGGGCGCGAAGCGTCAAGCAACTATCCATGATATTGCTGTCCAGAACTTGGCTGCAATGATCGAGAAGGCTGTAACTGACGCCGACGAATGAGGTATAAATGGTTTATTTTAAGAGGGACAGGTTCAGCGGTATCGCTCCAGCGGTCACCGCTCGTCTGCTTAACGAAAAGTTTGGCCAGATAGCGGAGAACATAGACTTCGAATCTGGTCGACTGGCCGCGACTAACGCAGACGTAGACGCGTACACCCTGCAAAATACTGGGCGTCGGTCAATATACTACTATCGCGATACTTCATGGCTAGAGTGGTCTAATGAAGATGTATCCGTAGTCCCTGGTCCGATCCCTGGCGATACTACTGACCGTCTATACTTTACGGGTGATGATTACCCTCGCGTCGGTACAGTGGCTACGCTCGTGAGTGGTAGTTCAGGGTATCCGGTTAACTCTTACCGGCTCGGTGTTCCCGCTCCATCGGCAGGTCTTACTGCTGAGAAGTCCGGCGATGTTGCGGAAGGTGAGACCCCGAATAGCGTTTCGTACGTTTATACTTTGGTTACAGCTATGGGCGAAGAAGGCCCCCCGAGTGCGGCGTCTGGAATTCTAGACATCACTACTACGGAAACTGTTGCGCTAACACTACCTACGTCCAACAATCCTTCAGGCAACTATAACTTCGGTGCTGGCTCGTTAAAGCGGATCTACCGCAGCAATACTGGTTCTACGAATACGCAGTTTCAGTTCCTCACACAGATCTCCTACAACTCGACGACGTACACAGACACTACGTCTTCTGCTAACTTGGGGGAGATTATACCCAGCGCTACGTGGATTGGTCCGCCAGACGATAGTAGCTTGTATCCCGATGGCCCTTTGAAAGGTTTAATACCTTTATCTCAAGGCACGATGGCAGGTTTTACAGGCAAACGGTTCTGCTTATCTGAACCATTTTTACCACACGCCTGGCCAATCCAATACAGGATCACGACTGAAGAAGACATCGTTGCTATTGCTTCAACGGCTAATGGTGTTGCAGCGTTGACCGATGGACAACCTTATTTTATCACGGGCACCGAACCGTCAGCCATGACCGCGATCCGCGTTGATCTAGCGCAAGCGTGTGTGAACGCACGCAGTGTAGTAGACATGGGTGATTATGTACTCTATGCAGGGCCAGACGGTTTATGTTCTTTGCAAAGCTCGCAGGGACAAGTAGTAACTAAGTCACAGGTTTCGGTTAAGCAATGGAACGCGGACTTCAATCCTACAACGATTCGCGCTTTTCGTCACGAAGGTACATACGTTGCATTTCACGCGGGTGGGGGTTGGGTCTATGATCCGCGAGGCGGTGAGGCCGCACTCTCTACACTGACCGTGGCAGCCGATATTCGAGGCGGCTACCGTAACCCTAAAGATGGCCAGCTATATGTCATCGTCGGTAACAAGATTAAAAAGTATCAGGGTGCTAGCGGTAAAAACACACTGAAGTTTAAGAGTAAAAAGTTTATAAGCACCTCACCTATTTCTATGGGTTGGGTCTCTGTAGACGCAGATGTCTACCCAGTTACTGTAAAAGTCTGGGGGGACGGGGTACTTGTTGCTCATTATGTACTAAGTAAACCAGGAGCAACATATACGCAGGCTACCACTGTACCAAGCAACATCAGTGACGGTACTTTGCGCGAACCGATAATGCGTATGCCAGCTGTGGTCGCTCAACAGTGGGAGATCCAAGTCGAGGGTACTGACATTAATGAGTTTTGTTTAGCGCAGAGCATGGACGAGGTGCGTCAATCGTGACAGTACGCACTGTTGAGCCTACTAAAGTCCCAGGCATACCGAAACCGCCAGCTTCTGTAGATGCAGAAACCAGGCGTTACTTAGAAGCCTTAGCTGAAGCCGTAGAAATACGGCTGGGTCGTAGGGGTGATCCGATTGATCGGGCGATAACCCTGCGTGAACTTGTCGCTGGCGGGTTAGCTGCGAATCTTGACGGTGCTAATTTTAACGAGCGGTACTTCAACTCTAGCAACATAGATATGGGGCCGATTGATATAAGCCTAGTAACTGATTTGACGCCTCCGTCAGTTATTACTAACCTAACAGTCACTGGGGCCTACTCAGTTATAAATATGTCATGGACAGCTCCAATCGACGGGAACTTTAGTCAGACTGAAGTTTGGTCCCACACTTCCGACTCTCTTGGCGACGCTACTTTAACTGGGATTACACCTACCTTTACTTTCTCAGATCCTGTTGGCGGAGATGCTACTCGCTACTATTGGGTTCGGGCCGTCTCTACATCTAATATCTATGGGCCGTTTAACTCTGCGGCAGGCACCGTAGGCACAACAGCCACTGATGTTGCTCACCAGCTAGAAGTGTTAGCGGGCGCGATAACTGATAGCCAGTTGGCTGTTAGTCTTAGTTCGAGTATCACTGGTGTTGCCACTAATGCGGCGGCGGCTGCGTCTGATGCGGCGGAGGCAATAGCAGCGAAGACAGCAGCTTTATTAGCGCAAGCTGGTGCCGAAACTGCTGAAGATAATGCAGAGATCGCTGAGACAAATGCAGAGACTGCACAATCTGCGGCGAGCACTTCTGCAAATGCCGCGTCGAATTCTGCAACTGGCGCTGCGGGTTCTGCTTCCTCTGCATCGACATCTGCTACCAATGCGGCATCTAGCGAAAATAACGCAGGCTCTTCAGCAACCGCAGCCTCGACCAGCGCGTCAAATGCCAACACTTATGCAACTGCTGCTGGGACGGCCTCTACCGCATCACAGAATGCGAGTGTCACCGCTACAACTGCTAAAACTAATGCAGAGACTGCTGAGTCAAATTCGGCTAACTCGGCTAGTGCTGCATCAACTAGCGCAAGTAATGCGTCTGCAAGTGAGTCGGCTGCTGGTACGTCTGCCAGCGCTGCTAACACATCTGCGACTAATGCTGCTTCTAGTGCCTCGAGCGCCGGTACTTATTCGACTAATGCTGCTTCTAGTGCAACGGCTGCTGATGGCTCTGCAACAGCGGCGTCGTCTACAGTCAATGGCTTGACTGCTAGATTAAATAATACTGGTGGGACAGGTGTAACCGTAGAGCAAGCATACTCAGCTAACGCCAGTGACATCGGTGACTTAGAAGGGCAGTACTCTGTAAAGATTGACGCGAACGGACACGTAGCCGGTTTCGGTTTAAGTAACACGCTCACGACCGCGGGGCCAAGCTCTGCATTCATTGTCCGCGCTGATAAGTTCGCGGTCATTGACCCCGCTTCAGTAGCTGACGGTCTTGGTACTACTAGTCCCACCGCAGCGAACATCCCGTTTTTTATTCAAGGCGGTACTACCTACATCAAAGCAGCCGCGATCCTCGATGCAAGTATCACTGACGCAAAGATTGGAACTCTGGGCGCAGATAAAATAACGTCGGGCTTTATTAGTTCAGATCGAATTGATTCAGGCAGTATTAACGTCAATAAACTAGAGCTTGTTGGTACAGGTGCGACGATTAATTTGAAGAGCGCGAACACCGGAGCACGAATGGTTATTCAAGGGAGCAACATCCAGGTCTTCGATTCGACGGGCGCGCTCCGTGTCAAGTTGGGGGCTCTGTAATGGCTCATGGCATTCGCGTTTGGACTAATGATAATCCGCCGAAACTGCGCCTAGATCCAGGTGACAAACAAGTCATGCATTATGCATATTATTCTGGGACTTTATTAGGCGGCGGTAGCGCTACGGCTACAATTACTGTTGGCGGCGGGTATGATATTAGTAGTGGTGATTGGGGCATGAATGTTATACCCGTTAATTACTTTCTCGAGGCGGAGTCAACTACGAACACCATTACCGTTCGTAATAAAAACCCCGCATACAATACTTCTGGGTATGGCTCGATCCAGTACCGTGTAAGCGTATTTAAGTTGAATCAATAATGGCTTACGGATTCCGTGCATATAATAACTCTGGGTTTACTCAAATCGATGAGACTACTCAAGGGTTCCAAGTTTTATCGACCGGCATTGTACCAGCTAGTGATGCTTACTCAGTTAATTACGTGACAATACCTTCTAGTTATCCAGACGACATATTGGTCATCGCGAAACCGCATGACCCCAACACGACTTTACAGTATCGGATATTCGCGAATTACATGGACACTACTACTCCAGGCGGGACCAGGATTCGCAGAGCGTACATGAACTGTGCTTACGGTACGGTAATCTTAGCAATGGCGGCTTGCGACTACGCAATTATTCAGCGCTGCAGCTTGTTTGATGACTCTTTAATCAGCGGGCAAAGTCCTGCGAACTACGGGCTAAATGTATACCGCACGGATGGCACACTTAGTTTTACGACAGAGAAGCCCACGTTCCGTGTTCGTTCAGCGCGACATCATGAAGTTACAGAAACCGATTTCGGTGCTGGGGTCTGGCACACAGCGACCAGCGTTACTGACTTACTGAACACCTACGCGTTAGCAATGAATTACGGCGGGTTGTACCGCAGAACTTTTGGGCCTTCCGCAGATAGGGAGTATGTTACTAAATCACGGCTAGGAGCTTGGAACTACAACACAACTCCTCCGACTTTTAGCACACATGTTCAAAGTGCAGGCGGTGGTACGAATGAACAAACTGAATACACACGGGTATGGAAAGGGCATAGGACAGAAATGGTTGGGTATATCGTATGATGAAGTTTGCGTTTGTGAACACACATGGTGAGATCAAATCTATCGTTCACCCTTCGGAAGACACAGCGTTTACTGAGGGTGAACAGGTCGGCGAAGAAACGGTGCATGGGTTTGCCTATACAGAAGATGATATTAACGTGGCGACTAATTGGTACTGGCGCGACGTCTGGGTCAAAACCAAACCTGAACGCCCCTCAATCTACCACTATTGGGAAAACTACCAATGGAACCTAGACGCTGTAGATCTAGCGGCTGAGCTGCGTGATCTCCGCGACAGGAAGCTGTTTCGTTCGGACTGGACACAGTTCCCAGACAGCCCTCTGACTGACGAAGTTCAAGCAGCATGGGTGACCTATAGACAGGCATTGCGAGACGTTCCCGCAAACTACTCTGAAATCAATTCACTAGATGAGGTGTCATGGCCGACTGTTCCTGGAGGCTAAGATGGACCCGATCACTGCTATTGCGACAGCGACCGCTGCGTTCAACACCGTTAAAAAAATGGTGTCGATGGGACGTGACGTCGAAGAAACACTAGGTCAAATTGGCAAGTGGTATGGGGCTATGTCAGACCTGCAAGAGGCCGAGCGTGAGGCTAACAACCCTCCGTTGTTTAAACGGATCGTTGCAGGTAGGTCGGTAGAAGAAGAAGCACTTAATATTTATTCGGCCAAAAAGAAAGCGCTGGTGCAAGAAAAAGAGCTTCGCACGTTGCTTTTGTATGCGTATGGACCTACTGGATACCAAGAATTGGTAGACCTCCGCCGAAGGATTAAGGCGCAGCGCGAGAAAACAATTTATCAGCAGGCGCGCAAACGTAAGAACGCCTTCTGGGCAACCGTGCAGAGTGCGCTGATTCTTGTGATGTGTGGCGCTCTATACAAAATATACATGTTCTTGGCCGTAACTATTCAACAAGCCAACGTGGCTTAGGAGAAAATTATGCACGTAGAAAAAGGTAAGCAGTGTTATCTGAATCAGAAAGACAAGCCTAAGAAGAAGCCTAAGAAGAAGAAGGTCAAGTAGTGATGGTACCGTAATCGATTACGGTACCAAAAGCCATATCATATAAGGTATGGAATGCATTAAAAGTAAGCATTATCAATCATCTACGATAGTATTTATAATTGCACCTCAATCAACCAGAGGTAGTTATGATACTGTACGTAATAGGATTTATACTTGTAGCACTAGGCGCGATAGCCAAGCAAGACCTGTAAGTGTGCCAATGGCACAATAAGAAATAACCTAAACTAAAATATATAGAGTTATCAATAGGTTAGCCAACGCCAAGATAATATTAGTAATAGTATTATATAGAAGGTAACCCCCTGAAATAGAACAACTTTATCCATTACACGGTAGAAAATCCCTCTTTCTCCGCCAATCATTAGGGCCCCTACAGCCATTGAGCTGTAGGGGCTTTTTTGATACATTGCGACTCTCAGGCACAATTTTGGCACACCCAGGAGGGAGTTATGGCAACGATACGAAAAAGAGGGGGGCAGTATCACGTCCAGATCAGGCGTAAAAAATTTCCAACCCAAACAAAATCCTTTACTTCTAAAGCTTCAGCAGCAGCCTGGGCGGTCGGCATAGAGGCGAGCATGAACAACGGTTCGTGGATCGATACCCGCGCTCAAGACTCACATATCATTGACCACATTATCGATCAGCTTATATATTCTTACACAAGGTTTGGGCTTGAAGTGTGCGGCCCTAAACTTGGGCAGCTCAATATGCTCAAACGACATTTTCAGGGGCAGTCGATTCATGACCTAACCGCTGATGATATTCTTAACTTCGCAGCAGACCGGCGCAAAGAAGTTGCAGCGTCTACGTTGCAGTATCAGATCTACTATTTTAAGCAAGCCCTAACGCACAGTCGTATTCGCACTGAAGTTGATGCTATCGATATAGCAATTACTGAGCTTAAAAAGAAAAAAATCATAATGGGTAGTGAAGAACGCGACCGTCGCCTGGAGAAAGGGGAGTATGAATTGCTCATGGGTGCAGTAGGGCCGCAACGTTCTCGTTATCTTGCTGCTGCGATAGACATTGCTATTGAGTCAGGCATGCGCCAGGGCGAAATACACGCTCTTAAATGGAGCATGATCGACTTTGACAAAGGGCTTATTACCCTATGGCGTAAAAACAAGCATGCTGAAGGGGGTAAGAAGAAGGCTATAATACCCCTATTAAAGGGCGTGAGAGAGGCGCTCGTACGCCATCAGAATGTACTTGGCAAGGCTGACGTACTGTTTGAGGTGAAACGAGCAGCGTCCATTTCTGACGCATTCGCTAAGCTACGTAAAAAAGTTGGAATATACGACATGCATTTCCATGACTTGCGCCATGAAGCAATTTCACGGTTGTTCGAGAGCGGTATGAGTGTTGCGCAGGTTCGCTTAATAAGCGGACATAGCAGCCTTGACCAGTTATCTCGTTACGTGAATCTTAGAGCTGAAGACTTTGGAGGTTATTAGACCCGAGTCTCATCTAGCTTACCGTCAAGATAAATTGCAACTTCGTGGGTAGGGAACAGGTACTTCTTGCCGCGCTTTACGTGCGGTATATCTAGTTTGCCATTATAAATCTGCTGATACACTGATTCTTTTTTGATCCTGAAAAGTGTGGCTAGTTCTTCGAGATCCATGAAAGGGCCATACTGGGTACAAAGGATTGAGTTCATCATTCTTAGTGCAAGTGCCTCTTGTTATGTTTGTAATACGTATTAATACCGGCACTAATATTATTAGTACTGCTCCTAATAACATCGATTATAGCTATTCATTTAAGGATAATATACGTTTAGTTATCTCTATATTCTGTACTGCATAGGTAGGGCTGTACCCCTTGCCGTGCGTGGTGTCAACTACAAATAAGTGATTGACATGACCGCCCACAATGTGTGGATTTTTGCGGCTGGGGGAGAGTCTGTTTTTAAGTAGACGCGTAGATGAGTTTCTGTCTTTAGGCGCACTGCTACTAGATGGTTATGTGTATATTTAGATTGCTTACAGAGTTTTAGCACACCTTTAAACCCGTCGTGCTGCGAAGGTATTACGCGGTCCGTGCCTTGGATAAGTATCTCTTTGTCTATAGCTACGTATATGTGGGCGATGTCGTCGCGGTCATATATGTGCGACTTAGTAGGCGATGTTAGATCGCTAGCTTTTTTTGTGACTTTGATCTTTCGTACATGGGGGAGCTTTGAAACTATTGAGGGGTCAATCTCAGTCGGGTCGACATCTAGAAAATTAGCCAGCTTTACAATTGCCGACGGACCCATTTCGGTAATATTGTTCAGGTAGTGCGATATAGCGCCTTGGGACCAGTCCAGCTCTTTTGCAGCTCCGGTCTGGGTGAATTGCATTTCTAGCTTCTTCGCTTCCCAAATCCTACGCAGGTTGCGAACGGACAAAGGTAATACGTCTTCCTTTTTCATGATGAACTCTTTTACACTGTTTATTGGCTATGAGTAGACTCATATATGAAGGTAGCCGCAGCTTTGCGACTTATAGATTCCTCTATATACTTAGTTTTACATATATTAGCTGCAAAGTCATCTACTAATATAATGCAAGTGTCTCCTACCCCTACAATCAGAGCGGCATTTGCTGACCCTTTCATACGTTCTAGCCATTGAAGTTGAAGCGCAGACAGCGAATGCTTTATGCTTGTGTTGTCTCTTTTTGGTAAACTTTTTACGTACTTATACTCGACGAACAGAAGCCCTTTAGGCCCAGAATACATAGCGTCGGGCACGCCTCCTGTGTACGTATCGTGAATTTTCCACGAGTGTACGTCTGGATGCAGGTGTCTATGTATGGATTTGATGAAGCTGTGTTCGTTCATATATGTGAAAGAAGGGGGCCGTTAGACCCCCAACGGTATTACTTAGAGTACTGCTCGTACAAACCTTCGGCAGTCTTGTAGTCTGATTCCTGCGCCCAGCCGACAAACGAAACTTCGCAATTCATAAATGCTTTGCCCATCTTGTTCTCAGTAGGTACACCGGATACTTTCCACAATGCTGCAAAACGATCACCACCTTTCATCGCGATTTGCGAGTTCCATGCTTTGGACACGCGTAGCTTGGAGCTGGCGAAATCCATGATGGCAGGTGAGCGCTCTAGCTCGCCAGTCTCAGGATCTTTTATTAGGATGACGTGAGCATGTGTCTCGTTGATGTCGTACTCGCTTGGCTTGTCCTGCTGGTTGACCTGTGCTTCTGCTTCCGCGATCGACGGGAATGCACCGAGGTAACCACCGCCAGCATCTAAATGACGCCACACTACAAACTCGGTCTTAAAGGTGAGCGACAGAACATAGATGTCGTTACCGTAATTTTGGTTGGTAAGTGTGTTGACCATGTGCCCAGGCTCACAGCCTTCGACGTACGATCCATGATGCTTGTCGACTTCGTTGGACATCTTCTGGAGGAGCTTGATGCGTGGGATCTGGACGTTTTGGCCTACATTCTCGTTGCCGCGACCTGCACCTTCAACAAGTTTGAGGTGTGCGGGTAATTCGTCGGTTGAGGCTACTAGTTTTGATACTGTTGCTACGGCTGATTTACTCATAATTTTATTCTCTTCATGATTCATGATTGGTTTAGTTTCGTACAGTTGTATTATTAGCCAGGCTAATATTCATACTTAAAGTTATAATGATCTAAAGTTAATGCGTCGAATTTCACGGGTCTCCACACCAGGAACTGCTTCGTCTAGTTTCAGAATCTCCTTGTATGCAGTCGACGATACCCGCCGTTGTAACAGTGCAAAGTCCTGGGTTTTTGTGATGTGCGCATAGAGCGCGTCCCAGTCCTGTACATCAGGTACAATGGTTTGGTTAATGGATACACTGGCTTTGTCATTCGCGGTGCGCGACAAACCCTGCTCATCCAATTGGGTCAAGAGCTGATAATCCAGATCGTCTTTGGATTTATTTAACTCTTTAAGCTCACGGTTAAGACCCTCGATAGCGTCTTTGACCTTGGCTCTTGATTCGATTAGTTCGTTAATATTCATTTGCGTACTCCTTATGCTGCGTGTCTAAGTTGATTTAGTATTCCTAAAAGCTCATCCATTCGTTCTACTTTGCCTTGCAACTTCTCGTAGACATCTGTTTCCCAGGTGTCTCGCGCGGCTATCTGGATGACCTCAGTCTTTTCAGTCTGGCCTGCTCTATAAATGCGTCGGTTGAACTGTTGGTAATGTTCTGCGTTGTAGGTCGGTGACGCCCATATAACAGTCTTGGCAGTGGTCATCGTGAGACCATGACCTGCTGACTGCGGGTGACAGAACACAACTTGAAGCTCACCTGCTTGTAAGCGATCGACAATTTCTTTGCGCTTGTGTGCAGCAACTGATCCATCGATGGTGGCGTGCTTGATACCCATCTTGTCTGCTAGCTCAACGAGGCATCGCTGCTCATGCTTCCAGTTAAACGCAACGAGTGATTGAGCGCGTTCTGCTACAAGCTGCATAACAACTTCGTAACGTTCTTTGTGTATGTTTTGAGCAGTACCTTCTGAGTCATACACAGCGCCGGTACATAGCTGAAGCAACTTCTTAACTTTGCTACCTGCGTGCAGGGCGTTGATGGTAGTTTCACCTGTGTATAACACTGAATCGTCACTGAGCGTCTTGTATTGCTCCATGATCTTCTTAGGTAATGTGACGTACATCGTGCTGACTGTTTGCGCAGGCATGTCGAGACACTCTTCGAGCATGTACCGAACGTTGATATCACTTAGTGCAGCTGCAACAGTTTCTTCTGCGTTGTCTTTTTGGACCCACTCATTAGCGAAGCCATTGAATCTAGGCGTACACACCGAACCGCGGAAGCTGTAGAACCTACGTCCTAACCGCTCACCGTCGTCTACGATTAACGCTGGATGCCAGAGGTCGAGGATGCCGTTAGAGTTTGGTGTACCTGACATTGCGATACGGTTGGTAAACAACTCTGATAGTTTGCGGCAGGCTTTACTGCGTTGACTGTTGGCATTTTTGAACGCTGTGAATTCGTCAATAACTAGCGTGTCAAAGTCGCGTAATACTTTTAGATTTTTAAGTATCCATTTGACTGCGTCGTGATTGGTGATAACTACTTTTGCGTCACTGGCGAATGCTTTCTCACGGTTCTTGGCGTACGCAACAGCGTACGTGAGATCAGGTGTGAACTTGAGTATGTCATCGCCCCACGATGCTTCGAGGATGGACAGCGGTGCAAGGACCAAGGTTCGTGACTTACGGTCCACGATCGCGTCTAGGACAGAGCGTGTCTTACCTGTGCCAGGATCAGAGGTGATCAGGCATCGTGGGTTAGCTTTGATGAAGTCGGTTGTAACTTTTTGATGTTTGAATGGTGGATACATATTCATCACTCTTTGATGGTTTAGTATATTAGCATAGCTAATATTATGGTTCAAACGCGGATGCGAGATCCACAGCTTAAACAGTTGTTAGGCCACTCACCTATGCGGTACTGTGGCGTGCAGCGGCACCAACCATCGCAGCTGTGTTTTTCTTCTACGTCATATTTGCCGCTGGTTTTTAGTTTGCCAGGTTTGGTTTTAATGTATTTCTTATCGTAAACGGTGAGGATCATTATTAGCCTTACTAATATTAATGTTCGTGAAATATTACAGGTTGATCGCTGCTCCAGCAATACCCGCAGGTTGCGCAGCTGTCTGTTCTACCTTGTTGTTCTGGGCAAACAATACTGTTGGTAACTGTATTGATATCTTCTGACGTTGTAACGTGGGCACTAAACTGCGTGCTCATATCATCTGAAAACCGCACCCGAAACTTATCGGGGTGCATTTTATTAACTGTTTTAATCATGCTGCCGAGTTGAGAGTCTACTGTGTGGTGAGTATAGCCGAACACATTAAGGTTCTCATACAAGGCTAACCAGATCTGCCACTGAGCGATGTAGATGCCGTCATAGAAATCACCAAGTACATGCAGGCGCACTACGAACCCTTCAGGATGTTTATGATTAAGCTGACCTAGGTGTGCGTCTAACCTGGATATAAAATCTGGAGCGGTATGGTCAAAGCGGTGGGCAAACGGCATGTTGTCGCCATAACAGTTGTCCCATTGCTGACAGTCGGTAGGGCAGGTCGCACGCTCTTCTAGTGTGAGAGAGTACATGGTCATGCCTTTCCACATCTTAACGCTTACTTTGTCGCCGAGTTTTTTGTTTTGCTTGCCCCGCTTCAACATGTTGTTGTTTGGGGGCTTTACGCCTTTGCGATACCTCGTCGTCGGGGGGCGCAGATTTTTTACTGGGATTAGGTTCACGGCTAATGATGTCATGTAGTATCTCCTCTCTAAGTAGTGCGGCGGTTGCGCGCGCTGCTTTGGATACGATTTTGATTTCCGATTTCTTCAAACGGTGTGTAGTCCACACATTCGCTTCGATAGGATCTGTTGCGAGCCTGTACTCGACTACGTTCCCACTTTGTGTATAAAACATTTGCATCGATTGAATCCTTAACGTGACCGAACAATAGGTCTTTTAATGCGTCATTTGCCATTAGTGTCTCTCCCAAGCTCCATAAAGTGCGCTTCGTCGCACAGATCTAATGCTCTATTGAGCGCGGCAGTTGCTGCGGGCATCCGATCGGCATGAAGCATTGACATCATTAACTCGATGTTGAAAGCAATCTGTTTGCCTACTGTCTTTGGGTAATCTTTGTGTGTTTCTATTATGTCGTTCATGGTTCTACCTCAATCCAGAGTAGCTTTCTGTACGGAAAGTTTTTTGTTTTAACGAACTTTAGCTCTTCACGAGTCATCGTAGACTTCATGACATAGAGCGTTATAGACACAGCCAGTCCCCCAACCATAGCTGCCATCATGCCGCCGAACGTACCGGCGAATATAAACATGAGGAGGCTTGTGGTTAGAATATCTAGGGGTATGTCATACGCTATGACGCGTCGTACACCGAACTTGAACAACAGGAATAGCAGTCCTGCAGCAGATATTAATCCAGCTGTTATCATGGTTTAGTCCTCAAGTGGAAATACGCAACACCGCTTACGATTGCGATGAGCGCAAAAACGTAAAGGCTAAGAGCAATCATGTTAGCGAAGACAGTTAATAGGGCTACTACGGCGATTGCGTAGTAGAATTTTGTTAATAGCTTTTTCATTGGGGTTCTCTCTACATGGTTCATGAGGATCATTTGGATTCCGATCGGGAATAAAAAGCCCTGTCATGTGTGATCAACAGGGCAAGGCTCACTACGGGGGAGGCGTGGTAAGTAGGTTAGCTCACACCCCATGTACATTCTGGGTCGTCACCTTTACGGAACGAGCACCATCGACATGCATCTTTGCTGGGTGTTGGAGCAAAATCTTTTTCAGTAGTCATTTTTACTGCGCGGCGATGGAAGCCTGGTGCGAATAGCATGGCTTGCTCGCGCGTATATTGTTTTTTAGTGGTTTCACCTTTGTCGAGATACCAGAACTCTGTCTGTACGAACTGTAGGTGAGGGTAGCGGAAGAATGTGCCGATGGCGTAGAGCAGACCTTGCTGCCCGTGGGTGATTTCATTGCCCCACTTTTTGCCAGTCTTGTAATCGATAACGCGTGCGGATGTATCGTCTTCCTGTACTAGTGCATCTAGTTTGATACGTGCCCAGGTGGCTTTTTCCATCCAGCCTACTACGCCCCAATCGATGTCGAAGCCCCAGTCGCCTTCAAGTTCTACTTTCGCGTCGATGAAGTCTTGGCGTAACGCTTCAAATTCATCTTTAAACTTGAATAGCTCGTCAGCCATCTCTCCCATTGTGCCGTTAACATAGTCTTCAGCGTATTGGTGTATTTGCGTGCCGCGATCAGCGGCTGGGCCGCTAGGCTCTTTAACGCCTTTAACGCGACTGACATACGTGCGGTAAGCGCATTCTTCGTAGACTTTAAGCGCTGAATAACTCCAAGCTCTGACATCGCCTAGCTCCTTTGGTTTTTCGAAATCGACAGCATCGTCGGCTCTTGTATCTTGGGTAAGTTTAATCATGTCATTTCCTATGAAAAGATATTAGTATAACTAATATAGCTATGCCACAGCAAGTAACTTGCGGTCCTTGTCGTCGAAGTATTTTTCAGTAACTTCGTTAAGCTGTTCTTTGTCTAACTTCCACGTTGTTACTACGCCTCGCAACGGTGCTGATCCGCGCGTTGCATTGTGTTCGCGTTTTTGTTGTTTAGTAATTCCACAGCGTTCTGCTTTCTTTTGAAACTCACGCTGTGATACACGGTCGTCGGTTAAGACTCCGTACACAGTGCGCAAGTGCTCTAACGGTATTACGGAATGCGGCCACTGAGATTCTACGATCCACTGCTTTACGAGGCGTTGTGCGGTGGTAATCTCTGCGCCCTGAAGTACGTTGGTTAGCTCGATGTCGAGTATGTCCATGAAGAAGCTAAGGTTACCGTGTCGTACAGCAGCGAAGAATTCTTCCATTACAGACATGGTGACTTGTTCCATCTGCGCTTTGGCACTGTTTGATATTGGTGTGCGAACTAGCTGCTTGTTGACTTTGAAACTCTTAAGTAACGCAGCGAACTTATGCAGTTCTTTTTCGATGTCATCAATGCCATCTACAACTTCTGGGTATACGTGCTCGAGCTTTTGCTCTTGTCTCGGAGCGATATTATATCGCCTGTCTCCCTCCTCGATTTTTACGGCATCCATTCTGTTGGTGAGAAAGATGAAGTTTGTGTAGTTCGGCACTTCTGCTTGGTTACTGCGCATCGCACGAATGGTCATCGTGTTTTCTGATATTTGGTTTTTGAGCTTATCAGCTACTTTGACTGTGCCTGAGTTCGCTGACGCCATGTGGAACTCGTCAACAACGAGGAACAATGCTTGTCTCATGTAGAGGTTGAACTGCTCTTCGATGTTTTGAAGCGCGCGCATAGGTACATGCTCCGTGCCAAACAGCGGTCTGAGTACTTTAGAGTAGAAGATACCTTTCCCTGTGCCAGGGACACCTTGCAGTACCCACGCGGTTCCTGCTTTACGCTTAGTCTGGAAGATGTACGCTAACCAGTTGGTGAAGTACTCGAGCTCGAGGTTCTTACCGCCGAGGATATGCGACATTAGCTTGTAGATTAGCGGGCAAGAGTCCGCGATTCGCTTTGCGTCGCCCATGCTTAGTGGTTCGTGCTCAATGCTCGACAGCATGTACTCGGTCTTACGGAACATGTTGATGTGGTAGGGCACATTGCTTAGGTTAACTGCATCAGCATTAGACACAGGGTCGAAGATAACCTTTGCGTCAGGTATGAAGTCAGGCTTGCTACGACCATGTGATCGCATAAAGCCTTCTATGCTAGCAGCTGCACAAGGCGTTAACGGGAATTCTCCGCTGAACTGGTTAAGGTTCGGGTCGAATACACCGTTGTAATATGTATCTGTGTAGTAGTCGCGGAGGACTACTGGAAAGCTAGCTCGACCTTCTTTTGCCATCTCTTCTTGATAGACATCGAAGAGCGTCTTATAGAAGTCGGGGTCAGCTTGCTCGATAGACCAGATTGGTTCACCTTTAAAGTTGAACATGTACGTCGGGTCTTCGAGCTTGAAGTAGTAAGCGTTGCTGTCGCCGCCGTTAACGTTGCAATGTATAAACTGTCCGTGGGAATCGTCATGTACTGTGATGGACATTCTGTCGGGGTTAGTCAGTATCTCTTCTGACTTGTTGTTTATATTAGCAATAGTGAGTCGTTCTTTCTTGGCATTAAAACCGCGTAAGACTCGTAGCTTGTTTTTATGCTCATTACTCTTTTGGTGGACTACCTCGGGGCTGATGTCGTTCATCAATTTAGCGAGGTCAAGAGTCTCCGATATACCGGAAACACCCACAATCCGCTCAGCGGGTGTACTGAACGGATTGTGGGTTCCGTCTTCAAAGGTAGGAGGAGCAATGAAGATAAGTTTTGAGTTGTCAGCGACACTTATATCAAGTGGGTACTTGAGTGAGTGGCCGTTAGATGACAGCTCGAGCTGGGATGAGAACAGCTCTGACTCAAAATTACTGGCTTGTAGCCACAGCTTGACTGCTTTAGCAGGCATTGCTTGAGCTAACAATATAAATATATGTAAGGATACTTTGTCGCCTTTAAGTCCTAGGCTTGCTGATGCTTGTGCAATAAATGCACAGTCTTGTACTGCGGGAGGTAACTCACGCATGACTGTCTTAGCTAGAGTAGCGACAATTTTTGCATCGTAACTCTTAGGGTTTGTGTGCCCTGGCAGTGTGATGCCGTCTATATCTAATACAAGTAGGTTTGAGTAACCAATTCTGTCAGTTTTACCTGCTCGAGATTCGTTCTCGATAGGGCGCTTTAAGTTACCTTTTAATAAGCAATGCCCTAAGTCGGCGTGGTCACGGATCAATCGCTCGAGCATGGCTAAACCAGTCTCGTCGAGCGGCACTTGGTGTTCGTGCGATGTCACGCTCTTAACGTGTGGGTATGGGGTAAAACCGTTTGTGGGACAGTGGCGCTTACTGAGTCGCTGTCCGTTAGCGGCTTCTAAAAAAGTAGTTTGCATGCTTATGTTGGCTCCTCCTACAGAGCGAGTGATATTAGCATAGCTAATATCTATTTAGTAGGAGCGTTTCTCTCGTATACTTCCTGTCGATCAATCCTGATCGTATTTTCTGCCTCGAATGTAATTCGGACTTGATTCCTGTCAACCTTGGAGATTTTAACTCTCGCGATAACGCCGTTGTCATCGTGGATGACAACTTGTTCGTCTACTTTTCTTGTAAGTACTAGTCGTGGCATAAGTTACTTGCTATAGCTCGTATCGTATCCGCCTTCGGCGTCTAACGGAATGTCAGGAGCCCAGGCTGGAGGTACGCACATATGTGCGATTAACTTAGACATTGTAGCATCTGGGTTATTAGCCTTACTAATTAAAATTATTTCATCATGTACAGTCAGTACGACATCGGCATCTAGTGTTTGGTCCGCTTGTATGCGGAGCATTGCGTCGGTAACAATTAGTCTTGCTAGCGCTTGAACTACGTTCTCTGCGAGGCTACCGCCCCAGGTTTTGATAGTGTTGCGCTGGTCATAAACTAACTGCCCTTGTTCGTACCGAAGGTTGCTGTAATGCAGAGCCAACCCGTTAGGTAAGTAGATCTTTTTATCTTTGAATGTAAGGCCATGCCACTCTTCTATGTAGTTAGGGTTTATGGTGTTTGCTAATTTAAGCTCTAGCTTTTTCCAAAGCATCGGGATGCCGGGATAAGTAGAGCGGTATGTATTAATAACGTTGTACGCTTTGTCGATAGCGAACTTCATGGGTGGGCCCATTGCGCCAGTTTCAAGTGTGTCCTGAAAGCGGTTTGCGCCCATGCCGAAACCTAGGCCGAGCTGCGCAACTTTGCCGACGAAGCGTTCGTCGGGGTCGTCTTTCTTATTGATTACCCGCTTATATATCGAGCCAGCTAGATCGCTGTATACGTCTTTGCCGTCTCTAAACAGCTGTAACAATTCTGTTTCGTCTGCTAACCATGCTAAGACGCGGGCTTCGATTGCGGATAGATCCGCTACGAATATGAGGTGCTCTGCAGGTGCGGTTAGCGCTAAACGTAGCGGTGAGTTACGTGGCATGTTCTGCATGTTGAGCTTTTCTGTACCGCCAAAGCGGCCAGTGTGTGCTGCGTAGTAACGCAAGGGTGCAGATATTGTCCCGTCTGTATGTGTCGCGTCGATGAAGCGTTGCGCTTTTGTCTGGTTGATGCGGCTTTTTACTGCTAAGCGCGCGTCCCATATGTGCTGATGCTCAGGGTACATCTTCTGCATCTGGGTAAATGCCTTGTCGCTTTTACCGAGGGCAGGGATGGCCTTGCCTGTCGTAGGGCTAATCTTAGTTGGTGGTATTAGACCCATGCTTTCTATGTGTGCTGCAAACTGTTGGTTAGAGCTGAGTACCTTGGGGTCAACGCCGCTTGCTTCTACTATTGCTAATGAAGCAGCGATCGTTTCATCGCGAAACTTGTATAGAAGTTCGAGGTCCACGATCAACTTTGGTTCGCAGAACATTCGACAGGTCATGTCGATGAGATCCATTTCGCTTTTAGGCATTTGGGTATGCATCTGCATATACAGAGCGTATGTAAGGTCTACGTCTTGTATGCAGTATGTACCCAGGATCTTGGAGAGCTCTGGATCTAGGTCGTAGATACCTTTGGTGCTAGCGAGCTCGTCACCTTTGCGCATTGACTCGTCGTCTGGGAAGGTGCGAATAGCTGTGTCTTTAAGAGACGCTGATTGCCCAGGGGCAAGCGCGCGAGCCATTGCAGCTGTATCTATGTAATACTGAGGTATAACTTCGTAATAGCGGGTTAATATATAGCCATCAAACGGGGTGTTGTGACAGATAAGGGTCACGTCACTCCAATCAAGCTCACGTATCGCGGATTCCGCTTCGTGCTCATCGTAGTACTCAGTCTCGCCATCATCGATTTTGATGCCTACGCCTTGCACTTTGAAGTTCTCGTGCCTGACGTAGTCCATCGTTGTAAGTGTGGTTAGACTGTACTTTGGTGCGTAGTATGTCTCGAAGTCGAGAGTAACGAGCATCAGAACTGATCGCTGTTAGCTTGCAGGTGGGCGTAGATTTCACCCTCAACGTTTTTGAAGTGAGAAGCTACTTCGGTATACAGCTGTGGTGATCGCGCTCTGATATATGTGGCGACGTAGCTGTGGAATTCAGGGTGGAAGTTGTCTAGTTCTAGACCTTCTAGCTCTGCAAAATACTCTTTTGTTTTCATGGTACCCTCCTGGGTAGATTGAAATCGTTAGTACTGAACCTTGAATGTTTCTAGTACTCTGTGGTATCTCCATTTTTTCTGGTTGTACTGGTCAGCTGTAACTGCATATAACAGATCATATTTGTCAGTGACCAAGTACACTTTTTTTCTTAGGGTTTCTACGATGTAGTCTGCCTCTTCAATAGCGGCATACACATCTGTGAAGTGTGTAGTCATGTTTGCTTGTAGACTCCCTGATGTTTATTGTTCGAGTCGTTTGATTTCTGCTTCTGCATAGAACTTTATTTTCTTAGCGTCACGCAGTTTGTCACTGTGAGAAACTTCTCCATACCGATAGCAGCTGCGAAAGATCTCGCCGATCTGTGCGTTCATATCTTTTTCAGAGATAAGATCTTGTAGTTGTGCTGCTGTTTTGGGCAGTTCGTAATAGCGTGCTGTTGAACCGTCTGATATTGAAGGGTCTGTTGCGGTGGAGCTTTCGCTAGTCGGTACAGCGGGGTACTTGTTTCGCAGTCTGTCCCACTCAGCCACTGTTGCGTTATTTATACTCATTTTACTCTCCTAGTGATTATCAAGAATAATAGCAGAGCTAATATAATTGCTCAATAGGTTCGCTGCACTTTATAGGGTTCTTCACTTGTATCGACTATTTCGATTGGTGGTTTTAAGTGTAGGCTAAGTCTGCCTGCGGTGATGAGTGCGGTAATTTGTTGGTTTACCATCGCGGATATGTCTTTAAGTATTTGAGAGTGGTCGGAGTTTTGTACGTTCTTTTCAAGGTCATTGAAGCGATTATTTATTTTTTCTTCGAGCACATCGAAGCGGTCATCCATGTCACCATAATTTTCGATAGTATCTAAGCGGTCCTCGTAATCTGAGGCTTGTGATTCGAGGTCATAGACCTGCACTTCAAGCTTTTCGATTTTTGATTCGAGCTTCTCGATTTGGTTGTCTTCGGTCAGCGTAGCTTTTAAGCGACCGTCGACGTGGCGATCGAGGAATTGGGTGAAGTGGTGCATATATTCATCAACTGCTAATTCATTAAATGCTCGTTCAACACTCATCAGCTTTTCTCCCATCTGGGTTGGTTAGTTTTGCGCATAAGTTCCATGCCATCCAGGCACAGGTGAAGGCAGCTATTGCTTCTCCACCGTGGAACTTACCGATATATGCTTCAAGTTCTTCTAGGTTTTGAGGCGTGTGGACGATGCCCACGGGTTGCAGTAGAACGGTTGGATTTGTCATGATTCTAAAATCTCCTTTGATACGTCATATGCTTCGGGGTCGAATTCGTAGTCATAGATGGGCTCTTCCCATGTCCAACCGCCACCGAATATTCCGTCGTATTCCAACATATCTCCACCATCGATGTTTCCATCGCGGATGAATTGCCATATGTCATCTTTGTCTGTGTCGATGGGGACGTTGATGTCTAAATATAGCTCGGTATGCATAGTGGCGTGGACGCGGATGGTTTTATGGGTTTCTTTGTTCATGCGGCTAAAGTCTCCTGCGCTATGTCCCATAATTTGCGGTTGATGGTTACGTTTTGTTTGATTGAAGAAATCGCTTTAGCTTCTTTGTAACCGATGTACTTGCGTCCGTAACGTTTGCGTTCTCCGAGGTAGTCGAAACCGCCACGTATAACTGATTCTTGGACGCGGTTAAAGATTGTCCAGGCGTTGTCCGCGACATCTGCTTCGCGCGTAGGGCTTAGCGCTTGGGTAATTGCGCGTACGTTGAATTTCCCGCCGCCAAGGTCAATACCGTCGCCGATGAGATCGTCGTAGTACTTATAGCGAGTACTGATTGCACGTTTTGCAAACTCGTGGCTTTGGTCCTGATCAGGCGTGATGTTTTTCATGTTGTTGGTTAGCTGTGCGATGTCTTCTAAGCTGTTAGCTGTGTATTTAAGTAGGTCTTCGAAGCTATCTAGGTTACTTTTATAGTGAACCATTCGTTGGTCGAAGCCGTCGCCTGCAATGATGCCGTTACTGCAGATAAATCGGTATACACCAGCAAACAACTTCATCGATGACTTACCGTCATGTGAGTTGTAGAAGATGATTTCTGGTTGCTCTTGGGTGAATGCACTCACTTCGTGGCGCTTAGCGAAGGCCATAAGATGCTGACCGTGTATATTTGCAGTTTCTGTTCGCCCCTGCACTTGGGCTGCTTGCGTAACGCCGTAGCCATAGTCATTCATGACCTCAATAGCCTGGGCTGAGTTGAAGTTGCCATATTTGTTTGACAGGTCTTCTGCATAGTCATGGGCGAATACAGCTGGTGCTCTAGCGCGTACTTGATCGCTTGTTAAGAAGTCGTTGTTACCGTTTCTTGAATAGATTAAATCTGGCATGTCAGTGCTCCAGTTAAATTAGTTGGGTCTTGGGCAATAGCCTTGGCCTACTGTAGTTGTGTATTCAACGCTGCTGCCCCATCCGCGTTTCCATTGACAGATAACGTCACCAGACGCGTATTTTTGCTCAGCGATTTTAGTCCACCAGCCATTACTCGAAGCTGTTCCTGAAACGGTCAGTAGTGCTGCTATTAGTAGATACTTGTTCATGTTATTTATCCTTTATAAGTGGGCCTAAGCCGATGTTTAGTGCAAATTGTTTGTCATACATTTCTATTTGCGTGTCATTTTTACTGTCTGAATGTTCACTTATGAACGTTTCGTCGTCCGACTGTTCACTTTTGTACACATGTTTGCCCTCGAAGTAATCGCTGGCATCGTTGTACGGGTCGTCAGTGATGCTGCATGGCATATGGTTCATGATTCGTCTTCCTGCTTAGTTGAATTTAGCGTGGGGTTCGTAATCTGATGAGGCTATAACTGCTGTAATTGCAGCTACATCGTGGTCTTGTAAGACAAGTTCGTAGCAGCTTTTAGCTTGCTCTTCGCTTTCAAATACTTCCCAGTAATCTTTAGATGATTGATGTTTCATGAAGTCTGTCCAGACTACGATCCATGATCTGCTCATTATGAGTCCTCCAGTCCGTGTAAGATTTCATCAGCTTGCCCATACATTTGAGCAACGGTGATAACTTCGGGGAAATGTGTTCTAAGTCCAGGCATACGGTCACGGTCGATTTGGCAGACTGCGTCATGTAATGCGCTGGCCGCCAGTAGTAGGGCGGGGATGCGGCTTTCAGTGATTCCTGCAGCTAGTAGGTTTTCGCTAGTTAAAAGTTCTTTGCTATCTATAAGTGTTGTCATTATTCAATCTCCTCGTTGTTTTCTGCGTAAAATAGTTGTTCAGTGGGCGTTAAACACTCTAGGTGTACTGTCCAAGCCCCGTCATCGAACTCGTGACGGTGGGTGCCTTCGCCGTAGACTTGTTCTACGCCGACGTCTTCGTCTAATCCGATAGGTTCAGGGCACCTGTCGCATTCCATTTCCATGCATTTAGCGCACGCGTATCCGTCACGGTACTCAGTTGTACCGTCTTGCAACTCGTGGTGGTGGTCTGCGGGTATGCGGTTTATGAAATTTCCTGAACCGAAAAAAGTTGGTTGTTCGCAGTACACGCAGGGCCAGGGGGATTCGTTGTATTTATTCATGAGTGTGTGTATCCATCAGGTTCGATGCCTAGCCACATGCCAGACCAGTGAACCATTGCGCAGTTAGAGCCCACGCATACTGTTCTGCGGAATGCTAAGTAGCTCTTGCTTTGGTTGTTTCTGGTCCAGACACGTTTGAGGGAGGTCTGTTGCTCTTTGCTAAGTTTCATTATTTGTATTCCTCGATTTCGATGATGTCCCAATCAACGATATGTTCATCAGCAATTCGTTGATCACCCATACCAATAAGGTCGCAGGCTTCTTCTTCGGAGTCAGCTTCTATTTCGTACTCAATTGATGATATTTCGCGCACGGTTATGCGATAGATGTTCATGGTTTGTATTCCTCGATTTTGACGATGTCCCAACCACCAAATATTTCGGGGGCCTGATCAGCGGCTTGTTCCATGTAGTACTCGCCTGGATAATGCTTCAAACAACGATACGCTTCCTTGCGTACTGAACTTGGTACACGAGGAGTCTTCTTAGGATCCATTAGATCGACTAGGAACTGTCGCGTATTGTCCACCGCCCACCGGCGTTCGTTTGGCATAGTCATTATTCGTCTCCTGTAAGTGCAAGAGGCAGCTCTTCCCCAATCAAGTCAGCTAACTCAGTTATTGTTTCTACATGGGCTCGCCAGTCGTGGCTGTGAATGTCCAGGTGTGTGTACGCTTCCCACACGCCGATCAAGTCGGCTAATGCGCAACGCATAATGGTTAGTTGCTCTGTGTTCATGGTTCACGCTCCTCGTTTATAGGATGTAATGAGTAGTTGTTTTATCGAAGGTCTTTATTTCTTGTCGGATTGACATAGATCGATCTAGCATCTTTTTGCGTGAAATAGGGCTAGGGTTATCGTTGTTAGCCATACGATTCACAGCGTCGAGTTTTGACCTAGCACGGATGCGGTGTTCAACCTCATGTATCTCTGTGCATGTTATGACGTACGTGTGTAGTTGATCGCGACTCATGGTCCACGCTCCTCGTGAGTGGGTGACCTCCGTCGTGGTGGTCTGTGTTGAAGGGTCTTGATTAATACTGCGGCTAATAATAGTCACGCTAATATCAATAGTCAAATTTCTGTAAGGACGTCTGTGTTTAGTTTGTGGCCGATAAAAAGGTTTATGGCCGATAAAATATAGTCAATTTTCTGTCCTTGGCGGACAGAAAAAAACCCACCCGACCACAAGGATCGGATGGGTGTAGGGGGAATCCTACGTGTTAAGCAGCTTTCTTCTTAGCTGCTTTTTTGCTGGGCTTAGCTTCTTGCTTAGCTCCAAAGACGTGAGTTGACGCGAACTTAGTGATGTTAGTATCACCTTGCTCTGCTAACTCGATTACTTTCTCATCGAGGATGGGTAGAACATCGTTGATGTCCATGCACATGTGAGTGTGCTCCCAGATGCCTTCTTCGATCTCTTGTTTCTCTGCATACAAGAACAATGGGTCGAGGTCTGCCATGTAGTTCATCTCGCTACACAACCAACTGTGCAGTTCGTTGAGCACGCTGAAGTCGTTCATGAGTGCTGATTCGACGTCTACGATTCGCGAAGAAGCAATGTTACCTGCTTGGTCGGCAATGGACTGCGAGAAGTCGAGACCATTGGCTAGGTCTTTTGATTTACCTGCATTGATCACGGTTCGTGCTGCCCAACAGCAGTTGTTCATAGCTTGCTGGATGAGTGACAACATGTGCTCAGGCTTCTCTGTAAGCTCTGGCATTTGCTGGCCGTTGCGTACTGCTTGGGTCTTTGCTACACGTCGTGCTCTGCCTAGGTCATCCCAGACGATTGCGATGCGGTTGGCTACAACCTCGTGATCTGCTGCTTCTACAAGTTTGGCAATAGTGCCGTTTCGGTTAGACTTCTCGGCCATGTTAGTGATGATTTGGTCGATAAAAGATTCGTTCTTGTTCATAGCGTCCTCCAGGACATAGTGATTAAACTAAATGCTTAATCTATAAAAGTAACCGACCGATATACCTGTAAGGTATATCGATGGTGTTTTGTCTCACTGCGCTACTAACACAGTGAGAATTGTTAAAAGAACTGCAGCTGCTGGTACTAACAGTATTGTTAAGGCTGCAACTGCTATTGCTTCGAGTACATTGCTCATGACACACCCCACTTGCCAGATGATGCTAGCTCGTTGTAGTTCCACGGCATACCGTCATCACTATTAGTTTTACTAATATCATCACACAACGATACAAGATCGTAGTTCGTGTAATCCAATGCTGTTACGTGACGCTCGGGCGCTAACATGTCCCAGTGATCTACGTTCAGATTTACAGATTGTAAATTGTTCATGGCTAATTCCTCCTACGGAATAGTACTACAGCTAATAATAACTAAGCACACTTTATTGCACTTAGTTATGTACTTACAGCACACTTTATTGCGTGCTTATAGAGGAAACCGACCGATGAACGCGTAGCGTGAGTCGATTTCCACGGTTAGTGGACATAGTGCTCGATATTCGTGAAATACGGTCCACGATTAGTTCTATATTCTGGGTGTGTAGCAGGTACGAGGGTGTTTGTAGCAGCTTGTACCAAGATGTGTAGCAGGTAAAAACAGGCAAGAAGTGAGTAAACATAGGGGTTTCAAGCTGTGTAGCATGTGTAGCAGGTGTTTTCAAGTTGAAGTTCTTTTTAGAAAATAAAACAGTGTTTTAAAGAAGTCCTAATATGAACTCAGAAAAAGGTGCTACATCTGCTACATCTGCTACACATTGGGTTAAGTTATTGATATATAACACTATTGTGTGTAGCAGATACGAGGTTTCTACCTGCTACACATTTTTCGTTCCTGCTACACATTGCTGTGCGGGCGCGCGAGGCACGAGCCGCGGACCGTGGAGCGCGATGCATGATCCGTTCAGTCTTTTTCATGGGTTTTCTCCGAACGTTGTTCACGATCCATGATGCCTGACGTGTCTAATAGGTGGGCAAGGCTCACACCTCCGCCAAGAATGACGAAGATGGTGAGTATCAATAAAGATCCTATAAACATGATGTACTCCTTATAGCTTGTTTGAGTGGTGGTGATAGGCCATGCGACGTGATTCGTCAGCAGAGAAGCCCATGCGCGTGTACTCCGAGTAGCGGTCCGCAAGCTCTTGAGCGCGGTTCGTGCGCCGTGGAGCGCGGTTAAACTTCGTGGACCGTGGTTCACGGGTATATTCGTCGTAAGCGGCTAGATATCTCATTAGATGACACCTTCTGAAGCAGCGGTGAGTACGTCGACAACGGCACTTGTTTCAGCCATCTCGGCTGCAGTGTCTAGGTCTTCCATTACGTATGCGCCTGCAACGACTATGGCAATCTCTCTCCAGTTATCCTTAGCGAATGCGACTGCCTGAGTCAGGTTAGTCTTGTTGAGGTACATGCTGGCTGCGAGTAGTGCTTTAGGTTTGAAGTTCATGATGATCTCTCTTAGTAGTACTAACTCTTATGAGCTAGTTTCAACATTGAATCCGACCGGTTTCGACGTAGGAGAAAACGTGGGGGGTCCCTGAGCGTGAATCGAGATCAAGGTTCCATGACTACGATTCGGGGTTGGGGTGCCTGAATATCCGCGGGGGGGAGATAGTCCATGCGAGATATAAACGTACTTTTCATATTTTTTTTCTGAAAAATTCTCCATACATATTAGTTGTGCTAATATGTAGTATGGCTCTACCCAGCACAAATTGCACATCATGCGACCGCCCAATACCTCAAGACTCCAGCCAAACAGGCAGGAAGAGATGCCAACCCTGTAAAATAAAGAAAGCGCAGATCCGCATATCTGCCTCTTATGAGAACTACCTACGTAATCTTTACTCCCAGAGTAAATCAAACGCTAGACCTGGAAAGCGCGGCTCTGACTACAAGTGGGAACTCGCGCCTGAAGACTTTATAGCCCTGTGGGAGAAGCAGAAGGGGAGGTGCGCAATTTCAGGGGTGTTCCTAACTCACCACAAAGACGGCTCTGGGACGAAGGACTACAACGCGTCAATAGATCGCATCAGTGGCGAGAAAGGGTATACCGTCGACAACACGCAGCTGGTCTGTTATCGGATCAATATTATGAAACACACCCTGTCTGAGGACATGTTCTACTGGTGGGTGAAGACTATTAACGATTCTTCTTGTGATTAATTATTAGCTCAGCTAATATACGCCATGAGTAAAATAGAAGTTTTAGCTATCACTGGTCTAGACGACGCAATCCTCGGATCAGCAGTTGTTAACGGGCAAGAAGTGCTTGCTTACGACTTCGACAAAGCCATAGGCATTATCTTGGCGGTAGGGCATACCGAAGAGTACGCCCATGACTATTTATCAGAGTTGGCCGATCAAAAAGCCGAAGGCGCGCCTGTATTTGTATATATAGATAACGATGACGAGTTCTATGGATCAACAGCTTCAGACGGAACAACCATCCACTGACATAGTCAGTGACCACACCGAATTCCAATCGCATATGCCGTACATGGGCATAAGCCGTGGATCATTAACCATGCAGCAAGAAAAGCTGGTCTCGCTCATCTCTTCAGGGATGACGACTGCAGCTGCTGGACGTGGTGCTGGTTACTCCTGCCCCCAGGCGGCTTACGCTGCTGCAAAAGTCCCCGAAGTACAAAAAGCGATTGAGTATTTCCGCCAGGAGATGCGTGAAGAGGTGCGATTTAGCAATCAGCACGCTCACATGATGTATATGGAAGCCTATAACTCCTCGGCAAACGCCACTGAAATGAAGAACACCACCGATTCGTTGGTCAAGCTGCACGGTTTGGCTGCACCTGAGAACGCTACCCAAGTAAATATCAACATCAACGGCACTAAGCAGCTCGAGCGCATGAGTGACGAAGACCTGCTGAAGATTGCGGGTAAAGACATCGACTACTTAGAACCCAAGAGTGACTAATTATGGCTAAGACTGTTTATAAGCAGACAAAAGCAATCGCGAGAAACGCCGCAGTAACAGGCAAACCTGGTGGCAAGAAGATCTCCAAAACTAAAATTACAGGTATGCCTGTTAAAAGAAAAAGGAAGTAACGATGGCCAGTACTGAATTCCCGCATAGTAAAAAACAAGCTGCCGCGCAGGTTGCTAAGTTGAAAGCTGCTGCCGCTGCTAAGAAGAAAGCTAAGCCCAAAGCTAAACCAAAGAAGAAGCCCTACTAATGCCCGCGCCTATAGTAGGAGTTCTCGGTATAGCAGCGCGTGAGGCAGTTAAGCACGGTATAAAAAGAGCTGCTAGCAGCAAGCTCAAAAAGAAGGTTAAGACAGAAGCGCGCAACACCATAGAAGGTATCGCACTTACGAAAGCGGAGATAGCTGTATTTCGCGCAGCAAAGCAAAGACAAAACCATGAGAGTAAAGAACGAAAGAAGCGAGGCGGCTCTAAGGTAAAACCTAAAGCTAAAGCTAAAGCTAAAGCTAAGCCTAAAAAAACAGCTGTCCAGAAGCTCGGGTCAGTAAGAAACAAAGCGTACAACCCTGTAAAGAAAAGAATGTAAATGACTGAGATCACGAGGATCGAATGCATACGCTGTAAAGCGTCTCACCCTGAGTCTCTGTACTCGGGTGACGATCGACTCTGCGTGTATTGCAAAGCGGAGATCGCGGAGCGTGGACCATTACCCGCGACTCCCGAACCGGAGCCCTCGAAAGCCGATACGGTAGAAGAAAAGGCGCGCGCGGAACTTGCTCTACGGTTCCTGACGCGTAAACGGTTATTACCCTTTGTAGAGAGGTTCAATCCTGACTATTCCGCAGGGTGGGTACACAAAGATATTTGTAATCGCTTAGAGGAGTTCTCAAGGGATGTTGCTGATAAGAAGTCTCCGAGACTTATGCTATTTATGCCGCCACGACACGGTAAAAGCACGCTTGCATCAGTGGCGTTCCCAGCGTGGCATCTCGGGCGGCACCCCCAACACGAGTTTATTAGCTGTTCTTACTCTGGCTCTCTCGCTATGGGCTTCTCACGTAAGGTACGTGGCCTGCTGCGTGAAGAGGGATATAAGTCAGCTTTTAAGACTCGTCTCGATCCGCAGTCTCAGTCTGCTGAAGCATGGCTTACTACTTCTGGCGGCGGTTATGTTGCTGCCGGTGTTGGCGGTGGTATTACTGGTAAGGGTGCTCATATCCTTGTCATTGACGATCCGGTAAAGAACCGTGACGACGCCGAATCCGCGAACGCACGTGAGAGTGCTTGGGACTGGTATACATCTACGGCGTACACACGTCTTGCGCCTGGTGGTGGTGTGTTGGTTATTCTCACTCGCTGGCATGACGATGATCTTGCGGGACGGTTACTTAAAGCAGCAGCAGATAATGGCGAGCAATGGGAAGTTGTTAACTACCCAGCCCGCGCAGAAGTCGACGAAGAGTTCAGACTCCAAGGAGAAGCACTCCACCGCGAGCGATACGACGAAGAAGCACTTGCAAGAATTGAGAAAGCTGTTGGCCCA
>Ga0209194_1000188_pt1 | contig 55888 bp, 49 predicted proteins | sample COGITO_mtgs_1004_FD_184787 | JGI IMG/M metagenome (GOLD analysis project Ga0209194, IMG submission 184787) | Pelagic marine microbial communities from North Sea - COGITO_mtgs_100413 (SPAdes) (version 2) | ecosystem: Environmental > Aquatic > Marine > Epipelagic ... | reverse complement strand
GGGATATTGCCAAGCACTGCGTGTGGATTCCGATTGAAAATTACGGCATGGCGGAAGATGCCCACCAGAGCCTGATGCATGTCACCACGCAGTACATCATGGCCTATGCAAACCAGCGTGTAGCTGCAGAGGCCCAGTGTGACTGACAAGGTGAAAATTGGTGTAGTGGTTATCGGGCGCAACGAGGGTGAGCGATTAAAGCGCTGCCTGGCGTCGATTTTGGCTCAGCATCAGGCTCCTATTGTCTATGTGGACTCGGGGTCAAGTGATGGCAGTGTTGAGCATGCCCAATCGGTTGGTGTGGAGGTTGTGGACCTCGATATGACACGGCCTTTTACTATGGCTAGAGGGCGCAATGCAGGTCTTAATTATCTGGTGAAGAATTATCCAGATTGCGAGTTTGTGCAGTTTTTCGATGGTGATTGTGAAATTATAAGCGGTTGGATTTCCGTTGCTTATAAATTCTTACTCGCCAACCCCAAGACGATTAGTGTCTGCGGAAATCGCATGGAGCGTTATCCCGAGGCAACTCTGTACAATAAGCTTATCAATATGGAATGGCAGGGCACTGAAGGGGAAGTAAAAGCTTGCGGTGGCGATGCGATGTATAGAGTTGCGCCATTAGCTAGGGTAAAAGGTTTTAATGAGTCAATGATTGCCGGAGAAGAAGGGGATCTTTGTTTGCGCCTTAGAGCCTTGGGGTTCGTTATTAATCGTCTTGATATTCCCATGACTTTGCATGATGCCAATATGTATCACTTTTCCGAGTGGTGGTTACGTGCCGTCCGTTGCGGCCACGCTTATGCCCATGGTTTTGATCTACATCGGCAAACTCCAGAACAACATAAAGAGCGCTATAAAAAACGTCAAGTCCTTAGCTCTATGGCCTATGGCTTTTGTTTTCCATTGCTTCTTTTATTACTGGTCAGTATTTTATTTTCTCAGCCGTTATCCCAGCTTCCTCTGATATTTGTTTGCAGCTCAATACTCTTTGTCCTGTCGTTGTATATTCGCCTGATTGAAAAGTGCGTCAAATCGAGACTGTTGCTTGGTAATTCGCAATCTCAGGCTTGGCTCTATGCGGCTTTTATTGCGCTTGGAAAGTTGCCAGAAGCTCAGGGCGTGAGTAAATATTATTTTAATAAAATGCGTGGTGTGACGGCGAAAATAATCGAATACAGAGCCAACTAGACGCTCTAAAGAGCACAGGGATGTCAGGATGACAGCAGGAAAGGGAAATTCAATTTGTTATATCACTACCAATGGCATTGGCAATGCCTGGGTGGCAGCCGAACTAAAGGTGTTGGGTGAGAAGGGTATAAACATTGATCTCTATTCAATGCGCCGGCCACATCAGTCATTTTTTGGTTCCGATTGGGCTAATAAAATTAGTCAGCAAACCGAATGTCTCTATCCACTGCCAATCTTATCTTTCTTCTTCTCGATATTGGCAGCCCCTTTTTTGTTTAGGGCACGTTTCTTTTCGGGTCTATGGAATGCTCTGTGGTCTCCTCGAGAGAATATACGTGCTCGAGTTGCTGGCTTGGCGCATTTTTTTGTTGCCTGCCATTGGGCAAGGCAGATCCGCCCTAAAAATTACCAACTTATCCATTCTCAATGGATTCAATCGGGCGGCACTATAGGGTTTTACGCTTCTTGGTTATTGGATATCCCCTTTAGTTTCACTGGTCATGCAGTCGATCTGTTCCGTGATCGCTGTGCCTTAAAGGACAAGGTGAAGCATGCAGATTTCATTATCGCCATCTCGCAATTCCATAAGGATTTCTATATTGCTGAAGGTGCCAGCGCTGAGAAAATTCATATTGTCTACTGCGGTATAGATCTTGATGAGTACGTCTATAGTTACTCTGAACGCAAAGAGCCGGTGAAAATTCTGTCATTTGGTCGCTTGGTTGAAAAGAAGGGCTATTCGACACTGATAAAAGCCTGTGGCTTATTGAGAGACCTTGGCTTGGACTTCCACTGTGAAATTGCGGGCAGTGGTCCTGAATATGAAGCGCTGAAGAAATTAACCGCGTCGTTGAATTTAGATAATTGGGTAACTATTACTGGCAATGCTCTTAATCAAGAAGAGATCGAAGAGTGGATGAAAACAGGGGATATCTTTGCGCAGCCTTGTTGCTGGTCGGCTGATAACGATGTCGATGGCATTCCGCGGTCTCTCATGGAGGCGATGGCAGTGGGGATACCCAGTATCTCGACTGCTGTGGCAGGTATTCCTGATCTGATAGAGCACATGAAAACCGGCCTGCTTATCGCGGAGCAGGACCCTGAAGAGCTGGCGAAGGCGATTAAGTTACTCATGGATGACCCTTCCCTGAGGCAAGAGCTGTCCAAGGGGGGGCGTCAGCTCATTGAGCAGACGTTTAACTTGGCGACTTGCCTAGACCCCCTGGCTGAGATCTTCAGTTATAGATCAAATACAACAATAGGAAATGGTGCTTAAGAATGATAATTACCCAGACTCCATTTCGATTAAGTTTTGCTGGTGGCGGTACCGATCTCGAGGCTTTTTATAAGCATGATTTTGGTGCGGTCTTTAGTGTGACCCTCAATCATCATATCTATGTCACCGTGCATCGGCGCTTTGAGGACAACTTCCGGGTTAGCTACTCAAAGACCGAGTTCTCCAATACGGTTTCTGAGATTCCCCATGAGCTGGTTAGAGAATCCATGCTATCGGCCGGTATCAATCAGCCATTGGAGGTCACAACTATTGCTGATGTGCCAGCAGGCACTGGACTTGGCTCCAGTAGCACGCTGACTGTTGGCCTACTCAATGCTTTTCGTGCGGTTGGGGGAAGCGTAAGCAGTTGTGACAAGTTAGCTGAATTAGCCTGTAGCATTGAAATCGATACCTTAGGGAATCCAATCGGTAAGCAAGATCAATATGCAGCGGCTTTCGGTGGCATGAATTATATGCGTTTTAACTCAGATGGAACTGTGCGGGTTGATCGGATTCCCTGTGAGCGAGAGGTCATCAAACATATCGAATCCCATTCACTGATGGTTTATACCGATCAACAGCGAAGCGCGAGCAAGATTCTTGAAAAGCAGACTCAGGGAACAGTGGATAAGTTGGCGGTGTTAACCGAGATGCGCGATATGGCTGGAGAGATGAAAAATATTGTCTCTAGTGGCGCGAATATGCAGGATTTTGGTCGTTTATTAGATGATGGCTGGCGCTTGAAGCGCTCTCTAGGCTTCGGTATTACTAACGGTTTAATAGATGATTGGTATGAGGCGGCAAAAAAAGCGGGTGCCATAGGTGGAAAATTACTTGGGGCAGGGGGTGGTGGATTTCTTTACTTTATAGCACCACCAGAGAGACACGAAAGGATAGTTGCAGCACTGGGGAACCCCAAGACGTTACCCGTTAGCTTTGATTCTCAGGGCAGTCGAGTAGTTTTTATCAGCGACTAGTATTAGCACAAAACACAAGGATGTGAGGAATTGACTATGCGGATTTTATGTACAGGAGGTGCAGGTTATGTGGGCAGTGCTTGCCTGCGCTATCTACTCAGACAAGGTTATGAGGCATTTGCCTTTGATAACCTCAGCGAAGGAAACGCTGCGGCAGTCCCAGACTCAGATAACCGCTTAATTGTTGGCGATATTCTTAATAAGCGGCACTTAATTGATACGCTTGATAGCTACAAAATCGATGCGGTGATGCATTTTGCAGCTGTGGCATCGGTACCTGACTCAATTGCCATGCCAGCCCAGTATTGGGAGGTGAATGTTGTAGGCACGAAAAATGTACTGGATGCGATGATCGAGTGTGGCATTAAGAATATTGTCTTTTCGAGTACTGCTGCTACCTACGCCTTTACCGACAAGATGCCCCTCGATGAGGCTGACCTACAAATCCCTTTGACGCCCTATGGAACGACAAAGCTCGCTTGTGAAACTATGCTCAATGATTATCGCATTGCCTACGGTATTGGTTTCACTGCTATGCGCTATTTCAACGCCTCTGGTGCTGATTTGGATGGCGAGTATGGTGAAGACCGAAGAGTGGAATCTCACCTTATTCCGTTGGCCTTTCACACAGCGGTCGGGCGCAGGGAAAAAATGTTGGTCTATGGAGATGATTGGCCAACATTAGATGGTAGCTGTGTCAGGGATTACGTACATGTTGAAGATATTGCTCAAGCCCATGTCTTGGCTATGGAAAATCATAAGCCTAATGTAGGCAATTTTTACAATATAGGGTCGAACACAGGTGCTTCGGTGATAGAAATCATTAAGCAATGTGAAGAGGCCTGCTCCAATGCTATTAATTGGCAGTTTGCCCCGCGCAGACCTGGCGATCCAGCGACCCTTGTAGCCTCTTCAAAAAAGCTTCGAGACGAGCTTAATTGGCAGCCGCGGCACAGTTTGGAGACAATTATACAAACTGCCTATGACTGGCATCATCGCTACCCAAAAGGCTATGCCGACAAAAGCACTTAAAGAAGTTCAGACCCTGAGGGTTCATAAACTGGATGTAGTCAGGAAATCAGCCTAGCTTAACTTACCGTACATAAAGGCTGCCACAACCAAGACCGTCAAACAGACGAGATTTTAGATTAACAATGGAATGTTAAATGAACTGGTACTTTTTACGCCATGGGCAAATTAATTCGAACCTCAATAAGGTCTATTCAGGTCGCAGTGATGAGCCTCTAAATGCGCAGGGACTTCAGCAGGCTGCTCAAGCTGCTGAGTTGGTCGCATCAAAATCCATCGATCGAGTAATTTCCAGTCCCCTGGCCCGAGCAGGGCAGACGGCGACTGTTGTGGCGGCGGCTAATAATTTAAAAGTTAGTTTTGACCAGGCTTTTAATGAAATGATTTTTGGTCCTTGGGAGGGGCTGAGTGAAGCGCGCGTCAAACAGCAATATCCCCTTGAGTGGGCGCTATGGAACTCTCGTCCACAGGAGTTGAAGTTGCGGGGTAGAGAAACCTTGGAGCAGTTACAGGCACGAGTGGTTGCCGGTATGCGTCATATCGAGGCTGAAGCGGAATCTGAACGCAGAGGGAGCAATATATTAGTTGTCAGCCATGTCGCGGTGATTCGGGTTGTTGCTCTCTATGCTCAAGGACGGCCGTTGTCTGAGTACAAATCCATTGAGGTTGATAACTGCCAACTCTTTCCTGTATCAATTAGTGAAGAGGCGTTGCAGGCATCTCGTAAGCAGACTGTTTCTCTTGGCGTTTCCGGATGAAGGCTGTTTTATTAATAGCGGGTTTAGGCACGCGTCTGCGTCCCCTTACAAATTCGATTCCAAAGTGCCTGTTGCCGATTAATGGGGTACCACTGTTGACCATATGGTTCGATAAATTACTCGCGGCTGGTGTTACTGAGGTCTTGATTAATACTCATTGGTTAGCGGGGCAGGTGGTCGATTTTGTCGCCCATTCGACGCCTACAGGTCTAAAGGTAAGAATCTTTTATGAGCCCACTTTGCTGGGAAGTGCTGGGACTCTTGCAGCAAATCGAGGCTTTTTTAGTGAAGGCCCATTTTTTATTATCTATGGCGACAATCTTTCTGATGTGGATCTGGCGGATCTCTATGCTTCACATCTGCAACAGCGACCAGTGCTAACCCTGGGTACTTTTGAAGCAGAATTTCCTGAGCGTTGCGGTATTGCTGAAGTCGATGAGCAGGGGGTGGTTCAGGGGTTTGTTGAGAAACCTGAAAAGCCACTCTCAAATCACGCTGCAGCAGGTATTTATGTGGCTGAGCCTGAAATTTTTAATTATTTTCCTGAGCCTGAAGCTTCGAATGTTTTAGATCTTGGCTTTGACGTGATTCCTAAGCTAGTAGGGCAGATGCGCAATTATTCGATCAATCAGGTGATTGATATTGGCACACCTGAAAATTACCGAAAAGCTAACGGCGGCTTACTTTGAGTAATCCGAGCCAAGGCTGCTCCTACGCAGTAAAAACTAATCGCGCCTGCTGGAGTTTGTTAGGACTGCCATTTGATCAGGTGGATGGTGGCCAAGCCCTGGAAATTATCGACCAGGCCATTGCCACCAAGACCAAGTGCTTTCTTTCGACGCCAAACTTAAATTTCATCGTCCAGGCAAAGCAGGATGAATCCTTTTATGAGTCGGTGATTTACAGCGATTTGGTTGTCGCTGATGGTATGCCGGTGATCTGGACAGCAAAACTGCTGGGTATTCCACTGCGCAGCCGCGTTGCAGGGTCATCACTTTTTGAAAGGTTGCAGAACACCCAGCGCGACAAACCCATCTCGGTATTTTTTTTCGGCGGGCAGGGAAATGTTGCGCAACAGGCTGCGGATAATCTCAATCGTACCTCGGTTGGCATGATCGCCTGTGGTGCGTTGAACCCTGGTATAGGTTCCGTGGAAAGCATGAGCAGCGACGATATTATTGAAAAGATCAATGCTGCTCAGCCGGACTTCTTAGTGGTGTCCTTGGGAGCGAAAAAAGGCCAGCAGTGGATTATGCATAATCGCGAGAAGCTTGATGCTTCGGTGATTAGTCACCTTGGGGCAGTAGTGAATTTTGTCGGCGATACGGTTCAGCGGGCTCCCCTGGGCTGGCAAAAAGTGGGGTTGGAATGGTTGTGGCGGATTGTTCAGGAGCCACTTTTGTGGAAGCGTTATTTTATTGATGGTCTCTGGTTTTTGCGGTTTATGGTTACTCATGTTCTGCCCTTGGCACTCTATCAAAAGTTGCTACAGGGTCGCGCTGACAAAAACCTATTTATGGAGATTGTAAGTGACGTTGACGGCGGTAGTGTCGAAATGCAGTTGGGCGGCTCGGCATCCGCGGTAAATGGGGTGGTGCTGAAGTCTGGCTGTCGCAGGATACTGGATCAATTGGATGCTGTCCCCAGAGTTTCGATCAATTGCGCAGATTTGGACTATATTGATAGTTCCGCGCTGGGAACTCTGATGTTGTTAAAAGCCAATATTTTGCGTCGCGGAGGCGCATTAGGCCTGTTTCGGGTCAGCAGACGGATCCGCCGTCTGATGCGCCTGCATGGTGTTGAAGCGTTTTTGTTGGAGTAACAGATGGATTCAAAGGACGAAAATATTACTACAGCTCAATCTGAACCCAAAGGGAATATCCCATTAGATAAGCTCGCTAAACTGAGTATTGCTCTGTTTACCTTGGCGCTGGGTTTAAGCTTTTGGCTGTATTGGGACGGTCTCGCGGAAGCGGTGTTGCGCTGGCAGCTGCAGGAAGAGTATAGCCACGGCTATATTATTCCACTGGTGTCGCTATATATCCTTTGGGAGAGGCGCTTTCAGATTGCTGCTAGTTACCAGAATTTTTCGTGGTGGGGTCTACCCATCATTGTTGTGGCGTTGGCGATTCTGTTAGTTGGGGAAATCAGTGCGTTGTATATGCTGATTCACTACTCATTTATTTTATTGTTGCTGGGACTGTCGATTGCCTTTTTAGGCTCGGCGACTCGCCATACCTGGGTACCCATCGCATTGCTTGGTTTTGCTGTGCCTCTACCCTATTTTATTGAGGTAATACTGACCTCAAATCTTCAGTTGATCTCTTCACAGTTGGGCGTTGAGATAATTCGCCTGTGTCGGATCCCTGTTTTTTTGAGCGGCAATATTATCGATCTGGGCAATTATCAGCTACAGGTGGTAGAGGCCTGCAGTGGCCTGCGCTATCTGTTTCCACTGATGAGTCTCGGATTCATTGGTGCCTATTTGTATCAGGCGTCGCTGTGGAAGAAAGTGATCCTGTTTTTATCGACAGTGCCAATTACCATCTTTATGAACAGTTTACGTATCGCGATTACCGGTCTTCTGGTGGATAACTGGGGCAGCGAGATGGCTGAGGGGTTTTTACATGATTTTGAGGGTTGGCTGATCTTTATGGCCTGCGGAGGCTTGATGCTGTTTTTGGTGCTGTTAATGGAGCTGTTCACTACGCGCCAGAGTATCCGTCAGGCATTTGCGGTGCCGGTCTCAGTTAGTGCTGATCAGTATGCTGCCGACAGTATAAATCACTTGAAATTACCGCTGCCAATTGTCGCGACGGTTCCTCTGTTATTGGCAGCCGTGATTGGTTTAACGTCGATTGAGTCCCGCGAGGAGACTGCGACATTAGCAGAGATCAACTTGGCAACCTTTCCGCTGCAGCTCGATGAGTGGACAGGGCAGGATGACAGCATCGACACAGAGGTGGCCAATAAGCTTGGTTTTAGCGAATACGTGATGATTAATTATCACAACCCTGAGCAGCGGCCGGTTAATTTTTATGTTGCCTACTACGCTTCTCAGCGCAAAGGGGTGTCGCCCCATTCCCCCAAGGTTTGCATTCCCGGGGGTGGCTGGGAGATTGCCGAGTTTTCGCGCACCACAGTGGGTCAGATACCGGTCAATCGAGTCTTAATTCGCAAGGGGCTGCAGGACCAGATTGTCTATTATTGGTTTGAGGAGCGGGGTGTTCCGATGGCCAACGAGTATATTAAAAAGTGGATGCTATTTAAGGATGCACTATTTTTAAATCGTACGGATGGCTCGCTAGTTAGAGTCACGACTCCGGTGCTACCTGATGAAAGTGTCATGGACGCGGATCAGCGTGCACAGAGGTTTATTCGCTCGAGTCGAAATCAATTGTCACAACTTTTGCCGGCTAAAAGCCTGGAGGGAACCCAATGAGCGCAGAAATGATCAGGACGCTTAGTCGATTTTTTATGGTCGGTGTTTTTTTATTATCAATATCAGCATGTAGTGGATCAAAGGAAGACGCTGCCAACCGCTATTTGAATAGTGGCATAGAGCTTTACACCGAGGGCGAGCTATCCAAGGCCAATGTTGAATTGCGCAATGCGCTGCAAATCGACCCCAAACTGGCCAGCGCCTATTACTACCTTGGCTTGATTGCTGAGAAGCAACAAAACTGGAAAGCGCTGTTTAAAAATTTGTCGAAGGTTGAACAGCTGGATGACACTCATGTACAGGCGAAAATAAAGCTCGCCTATCTCTTTTTATTGGCTAAACAGGCGGACACTGCTCTAGAAAAAGCTGACTTTATTCTCGCGTTGGATCCAGATAATGCTGAGGCCTACGGGATTAAGGCATCCGCTTATTTACAGAAAGACCTTTATGACGTGGCCATGGAATACATTGATAAAGCCATGGAGCAGGACACTGAGTCGGTTGAAATTGCCTCGATAAAAATCTCTATTTTGCACAAACAGGGGGAGACCGAAGCTGCTTTGGCAATGCTCTCAGATTTGATTGAGCGTGAAGACGATGACTTACACCTATTGCTACTGCGCACAGAGATTAATCAGGAAATAAATGATGTTGCGGCTATGGAGGCAGACTATCGCACTCTAATTGCCAGTAATCGCGACGAGAAGGCCTTTTACCTGAAGTTGGCAAAATTGCTCAATGATAGTCAGCGCATTGATGCTGCGGCTAAGGTGTTGGAGGATTACCTCAGACGCAACAGTAGTGATACTGAAGTGCGTATAGTGATTGTCGACCTGCTATCCAGTAAAGACATCATGGTCGGTGATGAGCTACTGGATCACTATATCGCTAGAGACCCTCAAAACCCTGAGTTACGCTTCTTTCGTATCGATAGATTGATGGCCAAAGGTAGCACTGCGGGCGCTCTTGTGGCGCTGGAAAATATTATTAGCGGTGAGTTCGAAGATCAGCATCAGTTTCGGGCCAAGGCATTTAAAGCCGATTTACAGCTTCGAGCTGGGCAAAAGGATACGGCGCTAGAATTAGTTAACGAGGTACTGCGTGTCGACCGACACTTCGAACAGGCGCTGCTGGTACGCGCCCGCTATCACCTTATAACTGAAGACATAGATGCAGTGGTTAGTGATTTGCGGACTGTACTGCGCAATAACCCTGAGTCTGAATCAGCCCTAGTGATGCTGGCGAATGCCTATCTATCCTCAGGATCTGGCCAGCTGGCGGACGATACTTTCCGCAAGGTGTTAGACATCAATCCTGGCAATGTCCAGGCGGCGGTGCCAGTTATCCAGAGTTTACTCGAGAAAAAGGATGTGGATCGCTCGGAACGGCTGATTGAAAGTGCGCTGTTGCGCTCTCCTGATAACGATATTTTGTTGTCGATTTTGGCGCAAATTAAGTTGTCGAAACAGGATTTTGCAGGTTCGGAAAAAATCGTAGCGCGAATTACCAAAATAGGGCGCAACCCGGCTTTTGGTCATTATCTCGCGGGACGTTCACTGCAAGCTCAAGGTGACTACAAGGGAGCATTGGAAGATTATCGGCAGGCTTTGGCAATTAATCCCGGTCTGGGCCGCGCCTTAGAGGGGTTGACCACTTCGTATCTTCGTCTTGGCCAGGAGGCTAAGTTGCTGGGCTACTTGGAAGAGTTTAGAGGTACGAACCCTAAAAATATGATGGCACTATCGATTATGGCCTCGGTCTACAGTAAGCGCGGCGATCGAGATACTGCTCGGCAACTGCTGGAACAGGGGTTAGAGCAGGATGCCAAATGGGTCAACGGCTACACTGCGCTAGCAGCTAATCAACGTGCTGAAGGGGATCCTGAGGCGGCAGTCGGCAGCCTTGAGCGAGGTCTCAAAGTGCTACCCGAGAGTAGTCTGTTAAAGATATTGCTGGCGTCGGCCCATGAGAAGCTCGACAACAAGGACAGAGCCGTGCAGCTTTATGAAGAAGTGCTCAAGGCTAATCCCGATCATCAGGCGGTGATTAATAATCTTGCCAGTCTGCTCACCGATGAATATGCATCCGATAAAAATATCAGTCGTGCGGTGAAGCTCACAGAACGCTTTGCCGATTCAGAGCAACCTTACTTCGTCGATACTTACGCTTGGGCGCTGATTAAGTCCGGTTTGCCGGAAGTGGCCGAGCCTTTGTTAGAAAAAGTAACCAAAGTGGCGCCATCAGTAGCGGTTTTTCACTATCACCGCGGCGTTGGTTTGAGCCTGTTAGGGCGTCGGGATGAGGCGGAAAAAGCACTCCTCCTGGCCAGAAATCTGGCGTCATCTGATACTTGGTTGCAAACTCAAATATCCATCGAGTTGAGTAATTTTTAGCGCTAAAAGGATAACAGTATCCTATTGGGGTGTTGTTGCTATACAGTTGGAGGTATATTCGTTAATGCATAGGCCTAGGTTGTTTGTTTTTTAAATAGGCATTATATTTAAGCAAGGCTATGGAATAGCCAAAGTCAATTACGCAGGGACGTGAAGACAAGGAATGAAAATATGCACGTTCTTATAGTTGATGACCACGCTTTTGTATGCGTTGGGTTAAAGGCAACGCTGCTCGACGAATACAAGGGTATTGACGTGACCACCACGGATCACGGCGATACAGCGCTCACTATTCTCGCTCGGGATACGATCGACCTGGTTATTGTCGATCTATTTATGCCTGGAGCTGGAGGGGGCTTTAACTTTATCGCGATGCTTTGTGAAAGTTACCCCAACCTTCCTGTGATTGTTCTCTCCGCTTCTGAAAATCCTGCCCATATCCGTAAGTGTCTGGATTTTGGTGCCATCGGATTTGTCACAAAATCTGCCCCAAAAGACGCTTTGTTTGACGCTATATCACGTGCCTTGAAGGGTGAAAAGTACGTCCCGGATTCCCTGCGGGAAGCCATGCCTGATGTCGCGAAAGTTATAGACGAAGTGGATTCAGGAGCCGGTGCTGACATTATCTCCGGACAGATGACTAAGCGGCAGATGGATATCTTGCGTCACATAACTCAGGGCCGCTCAAATAAACAGATCGCACGAGACTTGGACCTGTCTGAAAATACGGTGAAAGTCCATGTCAGCGCCATGCTGCGTGCTCTAGGTTTAGCTAATCGCACCCAGGCAGGTATTTTAGGCCAAAAGCTGGGTCTTGATGAAAGCGAGCAAACCAGTAACTAGCGAATATCAAAAATTAAAAATCAAAGGAGGCTTTTGTGTTGATCCCATTTATGAACATTAAAAGACCAACGTACTTTTTATTACTGCTAGTGTTGAGCCTGATGAGCGCCGGTAAAGCGTGGTCGAATGAGCGATCATCGACCTCAAATTCAGCGATAATCACCGAGACTGATATTCTAGTCGACATCCCGATTTTTCGGGGCCCTACTCATATGAATCAAACGCTGGCGCAGACGCCTGCATCGGTGACTATCATTGATCGCCAGACTATTGAGGCCTCAACAGCGCTGAATGTTATAGACCTATTTAGGTTGGTGCCAGGGTTTCAGACCTACTTTGTCGACGGCAGTAGAATGGGCACCACTTATCACGCATTAGGTGATGAATATCCACGGCGACTTGAGGTTAAGGTCGATGGACGGTCGGTGTATGAGTCACTTTTTTCCGCCGTTGACTGGTCAGTTATTGGTGTGACACTGGATGATATTGAGCATGTCGAAATTGTCCGTGGTGCCAATGCCTCTGCTGATGGTAGCAATGCGTTTTTGGCTTCGATCAATATTGTCACCCAATCACCTCTGGTAGACAGTGGCGCGACCCTCAGCTCTGAGCTGGGTAACGGTGATATTCGCAACGCCAGAGTCGCGTACACCGGAAATCTTGGGCCAATCAGCCATCGAACTACTCTCAGCTTTAGTAGCAATGACGGTTTTGATGATGGCGTTTCTCGGGGGCAGGCAATTGCAGTTGAAGATAGCTCGGACAATATTAGTGCGACATTTAGGGGTCTATGGACTCCCAATGCCCGAGATACTGTGGAGTTTCAGGCAGGTGTCAGTGACAGTGATCTCGGCATAGGCGAGCGGGAATTTATTCGTCGCAATTTGTCTTACAAATATCAGTACGTTAATTGGAGCCGCTTGATGACCAGCGGCAGCGAAGTACAGATGCTGCTATATCACAATGATCTAGATACTACTGATAAGGTTACTCCGTTATTTCTTTCTGATGCGCTGGGCATACCAGCGACATCACCAGACTGGCCGCTTCCTGGTCTACCAGACAAATTACTGATTGACGAAACTCAGCGATCTGAGTCCGAACGTTGGGATCTTGAGCTGCGTGGCATATTAAATCCGCTGGATAGCCTGCGTGCAGTGACCGGCGTTGCGATGCGCTATGACCGAGTTCTAGGGCAAGAGCTATTCGACAGGCCTGATTCGCTGAGTGAGGTCTCGCATCGCGCCTACACAAATCTTGAGTGGACCCACTCTGACCGTCTGGTTATTAATGGTGGCCTAGTGCTAGAGAAAAAACGCCATGCGGACAGATATTTTTCCTATCGCCTCGCAGGCAACTATCAATTGCGTCCAGAGCATATAGTTCGAGTGGCATTTAATCGCAGTTTTCGATCACCGACTCTCTTGGAGAGTCAGCAAAATCAGCTTATTCGTTACAATGAAGATCTGATCCTTCGCACAACCGTTGTTTCAGATACAGAAATTGATAACGAGCGGCTGAGGAGTTTCGAAGTTGGCTACTTGGGTTACCTTTTTGATCGAAAGCTAAGTTTTGATATGCGTCTGTTTCGAGAGCAGTTAACCGATGTCATTGATGAACGACGGTCCGACGAATTTGCTAATCTTCGCCCCGCCGATTCCACTAATGTTCGTGACAATACCGATACTTTAGAGATCGATGGGTTTGAGGTTCAATCTGAGTACAGGCCCAATGACCAATTTTTGCTGCGCGGCCATTACAGTTACTCTGATATTGATGGCGAAACGCTTTATCGATCGTCGCCAGACATTGAAATGCGTGACCTAGGCCAATATAGCCAAAAGCATGGCGCAGGTATTCTGGCTAGTTATGCGTTTAACTCTGGTCTCGCCCTCAGCTCGATGGCCTCTTATCGTTCGGCAACCAATCATTATCGCGGCACTAGTGTCGAAAACCATACGCGCATCGACCTTAAGGCGAGCCGACGCTGGACGATAAACAATTCAAGTATTGACCTATCACTCGTCGTACAAAATGCCGGCGAGCCCTATAGTGAGTTTTATAATTACAACCAATTTAAAACTCGATATGTCCTGGGATTGAAGGTTTCAATGCCTTAGAGATATCCTGTTAAAAGCATTGAGTTTTTGAACAGGATAGCTATACATTCAAGTGAGTTATTGAGCTATATATGAGAGCCACCTTGTCACAGAATAAGGCATGTCACGGAAGTCGACCAAAACCAGGTTGGCTTGTGGGCGTGCTTTTTACTCTGACAATAATGTGCAGCTTCGCTGCGAATGCTGATCCGATAAATGTGTTTTTTTTACTTAGCAAACCAACAGCCGATTACTTAGATGTTCTCAGCACTGTTCAGCGAGAGCTCACGGAGAAGTTCCCCGATAAATACAATTATACCCTTGAGTTTGTTTCGGCACCCTCCAGCGCCAATCCAACTGCCTCTGCCGATCTGATTGTTACCATTGGCACCGCGGCAGCTGAGCGAGCCTATGAATATAAAACCCTTCAACCTAGAGCTCCCAAGCTCAAGCCCGAGACGCCGGTTATTAGTGTGCTGATAACCGACAGTTCCTTTGCCGCGCTGGCAAGGCAATATTTTGGCTCTGTTGAACAGGCCTTTGCCCGCCAGGTGTCATCAATTTGTATTGGTCAGCCCACTAGTCGCAGTATTCAACTGGCCAAGTTACTTTTACCTAGAGCGACAAAAGCTGGGCTTATGCTCGGGCCATCTTCCACGGATAAGCAGCAGGAATTGGCCAAGGTTACCAGTGACGAAAGTATGACAGCAGAATTTGTCACAATTAGCGCTAACGACAACCCGATCAACAAGATCGAGCCGGTGATGCGCGGCAATGACGTGTTTATTCCAGTGCCCGACAGTCGTCTGATTAACCTTGCAACGGCGAAGTGGATTTTGCATCTCAGCTATAGGCACAAGGTGCCAGTTATTGCATTTTCGCGTACCTATGTGAGGGCGGGAGCCCTTGCTGCGATTTATTCATCGCCGCAAAATGTGGCGGAGCAGGCGGTCGAATGGATTACTGATGCTGATTTGGTTGGCGGCAGCATCGGCCAGTCTTATGGGCCAAAGTATTATTCGATGCACTTTAATTATTCGGTCGCTGCAAGCCTTAATGTGGTCGTTGAGAAGGAACAGTTTTACCGTGACCAGATGCAAGCTGGGAATAGGTAAATGGCAATTAAAAACCAATTTTCCAGTATCCACTCACGGCTGTTAATCACATCCCTATTGCCCCTTACATTGCTCTGCATAGTCTTAGCCAGTTATATGATATCCAGTCAGCGCACGGTGTTACTGGGTAACCTTCACAACACAGGTTCTGTAGCAGCACAGCAAATTTCATCTAATGCGGAATTCGCGGTGTATTCCAACAATCAGGAAATGCTGTTGGATCTGGGTGAATCAGTGCTCGATATTCCCGCGGTCAATGGTTTGCTTTTTTACAATGTCAGTCAAAATACCAGTGTCACTATAGGCGAGCTAGATCCAATCGCTGTCGGTAGTCCCCAAAACTACGAGTTTGGTAAGCCGGTCTATAGAGATCACAACTGGTACTTTTACTCGCGAGTAACATTGACGCCACCAGCCCTTGAAGACTATGACGAGGGTCAGCAACCGACTCCCGATGTTTTAGGTTGGGTGGTGGTTTCACTGACGGATGAAATACTCGAAGAGCAATACCGCGAAGGCATCTTTGCCATTGTGCTGGTATCCACTCTCGGGTTGCTTATGGCCGCTTGGCTGTCCATGCGAATTGGGCGAAGTATTTCTCGACCGGTAGAAGTACTAACCGGTGTTGTCGAGTCTATGGAGGCGGGTAGTCTCAACAACCTCGCAGTGGAAGCCGGGCCTGTGGAGGTGCGCAAATTAGCCTCAGGTATCAATCAGTTGGCTACCACTGTTCGTCAGTCTAATGTACGCATGCAAAGTGAAGTGGCTCGTGCAACGGCACAGTTACAAATAACACTGATTGAACTCGAAGAGGCGATGGAGGCTCAGGATCAATTTCTCGCGAGAATGAGCCATGAACTGCGCACACCTTTGACCGCTGTAATTGGCTTTTCTAAATTACTCTCCATCGAGACCGATGCTCAGAAGCGTGACGAGAATCTGCGAATTATTAATATGTCATCGAATATGTTGCTAAAAATGATTGACGATATTCTCGAATTTTCCAAGGCCCGGGCCGGTGGTTTTACTCTGGAAAAGGTGTCCTTTTACATTGAGTCGTGGATTACCGATCTGATGTCAATTCAGCGTCAGCGAGCACAAGAAAAGGGCCTGACCCTGAGTTATATCATTGATGAGACAGTTCCCCGTGCGCTGGTGGGTGATCCTGTGCGGTTTACCCAGGTGATCAGCAATCTGTTAAGCAATGCCATAAAGTTTACTGATGTTGGTTCTATCAATGTGGCTATTCGCTGCCTCAGTAACCTAGATGGCCAGGTGACATTAGACTGTTCAGTTGCAGATACAGGTAAGGGCATTGAGGAAGCTAAGATCCCAACCCTGTTTGACCCATTTTCTCAGGAGGATACCTCGATAAATCGACGTTTTGGCGGCGCTGGACTCGGCCTCTCAATCTGTAAAAATCTCGTTCAGGTGATGGGTGGTCAGATACAGGTTCGCAGCAGTGTTGGTGAAGGGTCGACTTTTTCCTTTACCTGCCAGCTAACCGTAAGTACTTCACCCATCGCCGAGGTTTTAGTTGGAGAAGCTCGTAACAGTGTCTCTGCTGAAGATGTATTGGCTGGGATGACCATTTTGGTGGCTGAAGATAATGTCTTTAATCAGAAGCTGATCGTTGGTTTGCTAAACGGCTATGGGGCTAACTGCTTGACTGCGAATAATGGTCAAGAGGCAATTGAAATCGCGAATGAACTCCATGTAGATGCAATTATCATGGATATCCATATGCCGATTGTTGATGGTGTTACCGCCAGCGAAACGATTATTCAGCAGTCTGGGGAGAGTCCGCCGATTATAGCCTTGACCGCCGATGTCACAATGGTCGAGCAGGAGCGAATCACCAAGGCTGGTGCCACAATGCTGCTGCTCAAGCCGGTCAATGAGAGCGAGCTGATCAAGAGCCTGATTCAAGTTGTCGCCAGCTCTGTAGGTACCTCAGTGCCAAAAGGGGCGGGGTTGCTCTCTACGGTGATTCCCGTAGAAGAACTTAAAAAGGCGCTCTATCAAAGTCTTGATAAGCTCGACGAGCAATTGAGAAATAATGAGCAGGGTAGCTTACGTGAAATAGTACACGATCTAATGGGGCTTTCCGGGCTCTATGGGATGAATCAACTGCGTGACATGGTGCTGGCCTTTAGGGCGGACTACGGCTCTTTGAATGCCGAGAAAAACCTGATGCGTGTGGAGCAAATTCGTCGTCATATTGACGATTTCCTTAGTTCTTAAAGTAAAACAACTCTAATCCCTCAGATCATAAACTAATGCTTTAGTACTAGTTCGTCAGTGTAATTTTCTTTTGCATATCACAGGCCTATTATGGAACCCTGTATTGGCTCCCTAGCATGATGCGTACAAAGGGATGGTAGTGGTGAATAGATTACAGTCCTACACTGCTTTTTTATACAGACGGCGCTAATAAGCAGGATGCTTGAGGCATAGCTGACAGGGAGTTGGCTAGAAAGGAAACAGGCCAATTTAGCAATAGCCGTTTTGTCACTACCGATTTTGTGTGAGTACATGGCGACTAGGAAGTCGTGCACCAAGGATGGTGCGAGTCAATATTTTTTATACAGACGGCACTAATAAGCAGGACGCTTGAGGCACAGCTGACAGGGAGTTGGCTGGTTAGGAAAACAGGCCAAATTAGCTAGCCGTTTAGCACTACCGATGCTTTGTGAATGCATCGCGAATAGGAAGATCGGCGCCAAGGACGGTGCAAGTAAAGATGTATTGTAGAGACGGCGCTAATAAGCAGGACGCTTGAGGCATAGCTGACAGGGAGTTGGCTAGAAAGGAAACAGGCCAATTTAGCAATGCCGTTTTTAGACCACCGATGTTTATGGATGCATCGGAACATGGAAGTTCTGTACCAAGGATGGTGCAAGTTAGGATTTGTTTAGATCACTGGTACCCCTTTAAAACCCAGACATGGCATTTGCCCCGTCTGGGTTTTTTTTCCTGTCGAATTTCTTTTACTCCATAGCCTAGAAGACATAGACTGCCTGCTTATTCAATGGATACCAAAAACTCTATGTCTCGAAAAGAAAAACCGACCGATCCCTATGCTAGCCGTGAAGCATCCAAGTACCAGAGGCCTGTGCCGAGCCGCGAATTTGTCCTCGACTACCTCCGGGAAAGTGTTGGACCGTTGACGCACGAGGAAATTTGCGTGGGTTTGCAGTTGGTCGATGAAGAGCAGATCGAAGCTATGCGTCGGCGTCTTCGAGCCATGGAGCGGGATGGTCAGGTTGCTCGGAATCGAGCTGATGGCTACGGCACGTTAGATAAATTAAATTTGGTCAAAGGTCGCGTTATAGGCCATCCAGAAGGCTATGGTTTTGTCTCACCGCTGGAAGCGGGCGAGCAAGATATCTACCTTTCTAGCCGCCAGATGCGCCGTGTCTTTGACGGCGACATTGTACTGGTGAGAATCTCCGGTCGCGATCGCCGTGGGCGTCCCGAGGGCACTTTGGTGGATGTCGTGGAGCGCAAGACGACAGAGCTGGTGGGGCGTTACTTCTGCGAGAGCGGCATTCACTTTGTCCGTCCCGACAATCCACGTATCAGTCAGGACATACTGATTGCCGCCGATCAGCTAAATGGGGCTGCACCGGGTCAAATAGTACTGGTTGGCATTACTGATGCACCGTCCCGCAACAGTCCGCCCAGTGGCCACGTCGCTGAGGTACTGGGCGATCACTTGGATCCCGGTTTGGAAATCGAAGTCTCAATTCGCAATTATGGCATTCCCCACCTGTGGAACGATGCAGTTCAAAGGGAAACTGATGCTATTCCGGATCATGTGACCGACAAAGAATTTCGTGTTGATCTGCGGGCGTTACCCCTGGTCACTATCGACGGTGAAGACGCGCGAGATTTTGATGACGCGGTCTACTGTCAGCCCAAGCCTCGCGGTGGCTGGAAGCTTATTGTCGCCATCGCTGATGTGTCTCATTATGTACAAGCTGGCAGTGCTCTGGATATTCAAGCATTTGAGCGCGGTAACTCAGTGTACTTCCCCAACCATGTGGTGCCTATGCTGCCGGAGAAGCTCTCCAATGGCCTCTGTTCGCTGAATCCTCGGGAAGATCGTCTATGTATGGTCTGCGAAATGCAGATCAGCCGCGACGGAGATGTGACCAAGTATCAGTTTTACGAAGCGGTGATGTACTCCCATGCGCGCATGACCTACACCCAGGTGGCGCAAATTATTGAAGAGCGTGGATCGGCAGAAAACGTCAATATCCGCGATCAGTTTTCGGCCATCCTGCCGCAGATTGACTCATTGCATGATCTCTACAGCGTACTGCACAAGCGCCGCAGTGAGCGTGGCGCTATCGACTTCGATACACAGGAAACCCGTATCCTGTTTGATAGCCAGCGCAAAATTAGTCAGATTATTCCGGTTAAGCGCACCGAAGCTCACCGTCTAATTGAGGAGTGCATGCTGGCAGCCAATGTCTGCACCGCGCAATTTCTTGAGAAATCTAAACTGCCGGCACTGTATCGTGTTCACGAAGGTCCCAGTGAGGACCGTCTTTCCTCTGTGCGGGACTTTCTTGGTGAACTTGGAATGGGTTTGGGCGGCGGCGACGATCCCCAGCCAGAGGACTACCAGCGCGTTTTAAGGTCAGCTAAAAATCGTGATGATGCCTCGGTTATCCAGTCAGTGCTCTTGCGCTCCATGAGTCAGGCGGTTTATCAGGCTGAAAACCTGGGTCATTTTGGACTCGCCTTTGAGGGCTATACCCATTTCACCTCACCGATTCGTCGCTATGCCGATCTATTGGTCCATCGCGCCATTCGCAGTCTGATTCGCAGCAACAAAAAAGTCTCTGGTGTAGTGCGCGTTGAGGGGGCTAAAGAAATTGCCAAAGCGGATATTTATCCCTATGAACTGCCCCGTCTCGATGAAACTGGAGCGCATCTCTCGGTTACTGAACGCCGCGCTGATGAGGCGACTCGCGATGTGGTCAATTGGCTCAAGTGTGAATATTTAGTCGATCGCGTCGGTGATGAATACTCTGGTGTAGTGACTGCTGTGACCGGTTTTGGTTTATTTGTCATGCTCGACGAACTCTATGTCGAGGGTTTGGTTCACGTCACCGGTCTGCCAAAGGATTATTATAATCATGAAGCCTCTCAGCACCGCATGGTGGGCGAGCGCACAGGTCGTATTTTCCGCCTTGGAGATAAGCTCAGTGTGAGAGTGGTTCGGGTCAATCTGGATGAACGTAAAATTGATTTCGAACTGGCTGGGGAAGAGAAGTCCAGCAACCATTCAGGCGCCAAAAGACCAGCGGGAAAATTTGCGGGGAAAGCGAGCGGTAAATCACGTGAGCAAGATTCCAAAACCGGCCCCAAAGGTAAAAAGAAACGTGGGGCTGGTGCTAGATCGGGCGGCAAAGATTCAGCACCTGGCTCAAAGCGCCGTCGCAATGCACCTAAAGCTGGTGTCGCGGCCAAGAAAAAGCCTAAAAGCTGAGTCGGCTTTTAGGCTTAAAGTAGCGGCTCTAGATAACTGGTCTAAAGGGCTGATCTAAAGGGCTGGTCTAAAGAACCCGTACAAAGCGTTATTTTAAATGGTTGGGTAACACGCGATTGAGTATCTCAGCGATATAGCTGAGAAATAATGTACCCATGCTGCTCTTATAAAAGTTGGGGTCGCGATTGCCCACCGCCAAAATGCCGTAGAGACTGTCATAACGCAATGGTACCGCGGCCACTGATCCTACCTGACGGCCACGTTCACCAAACAAAAACATCATTTCGTCTTCGCGGAGTATGCCGCAGACCGCACGATTGGCACCGATCAAAGTGCCAACGCGCTCATTGGCTTTCTCTGTGCTGGCAATGCGTGCCATAGTCCGGGGCAGCTTCTTCTCGTCGCCGAACAGGGTTAGGCTATAAAATTCGATACCGTAATCTTTGCCTAGGCTGTCATAGACGGCTTCGACTAATGCGCCCAGAGTTTTAGCTTCCAGCAGATTCAGTACCAGACGTTTGGTTTTTTCAAACAACAGATCGTTTTCCTTCGCCGTTTGCAGCATATTGTCTAACCGTGAGCGCATCTCATTGTTGCGATCACGCATCACACCAACCTGACGCTCAACCAAGGAAACTGCCTTACCACTATTGTGAGGCAGAACCATAGTTTCGAGAATGTCGGTATTTTTGTCCAAAAAGTCCGGGTTGTTGCGGAGGAATTCACGCACTACCTTTTCGATTGGGTCTGCTTCGGTTTCGACTTCTTTACTCATATTCTTATACGTCCGTGAAAAACTGTCTTCGCTGGTCCACTCATTATCAGTGGATGTCCCGAACCTTTCCAGTCTATTTTTAGAGACCCTTGGGTAAGGTGAACGGTCACTGGTGAATCGACTAGCTGTTGTTGAATAGCTGCGACTGCCGCCGCACAGGCACCAGAGCCACAGGCTTCGGTTTCGCCGACCCCGCGTTCGAATACTCTAAGCTTAATCTCACTGCGGTCTATAATCTGCATAAAGCCCACGTTGACCCGGTTGGGAAAGCGTTCATGGGACTCAATGGCTGCGCCCACTTCCGCCACTGGCGCTGTTTCTGTATCTGCTACGGTTAGCACCGCATGGGGGTTGCCCATGGAGACTGCAGCTATACGCTGTGTCTGTCCGTTAACGTCTAAATCGTAGAGTAGCGCGGGTTCGCTGGCCTGAAAGGGAATCGCCTGGGGATCCAATTCAGGAATACCCATATCCACGGCAACCAGGTTCTTGTTTATCAGATTCAGTGTCATTACACGATTTGAAGTCTGCACTTGAATCGACTTCTTGCCAGTCAGTTGACGATCGTGGACAAAGCGCGCCAGACAGCGAGCGCCATTACCACATTGTTCAACTTCTGCGCCGTCGCAATTAAAGATGCGATAGTTAAAATCAATATCCGCAGCAGAGGGTGGCTCGATAACCAGCACCTGATCACAGCCGATACCGGTCTTGCGATCGGCCAGGCGTCGCACCATCGAGGCGGTTATGCGAACATTTTGCGTGACCGCATCAATGACCACAAAATCATTGCCGAGGCCGTGCATTTTAGTGAATTTCATTAACATCAGCGCTATCTCACTGTCGCGGGCAGTAAACTTTCGCCACTGAGTAAATCTTCGATGGTTTCCCGTCGTCTAACCAAATGTACCTGATCGCCATCGACCATCACTTCTGGTGCGCGGGGGCGACTGTTGTAATTGGAACTCATAACAAAACCATAGGCACCGGCCGACATCAGACACAGATAATCGCCAGCACAGATCGCCAGAGATCGGTCTTTAGCGAGAAAGTCACCGGTTTCGCAGACAGGGCCGACCACGTCGTAAACGGCGCTCTCTGAACTGCTAGCTGAAATTGGTTGGATATCCATCCAGGCCTGATATAGGGCTGGACGAATCATATCGTTCATCGCCGCGTCGACAATGGCAAAGTTCTTATCACCATTACTTTTTAAATACTGCACCTGAGTCAGCATTACCCCAGCGTTGGCGGTAATCGATCGGCCTGGTTCAAGAACTAGGGTTTCACTGCGACCCGCCAAGAGCGGCAAAATTGCTGACATATAGCGTTGAGGAGTTGGCGGCTGTTCATTGTCATAACGCACACCAAGACCGCCGCCAATATCAATATGTTGCAGAGTAATACTCAGGTCGGCCAATTCGTCCACTAGTGCCAACAAGCGTTCCAGCGCAGCAACAAAGGGCGCTATATCTACCAGCTGTGAACCTATATGGCAGTCGACGCCGACGACATTGATATGTGCCATCTGCGCAGCGCGCTGATAGACCTGAGAGGCCAGATTGATATCTATACCAAACTTATTTTCTTTTAAGCCCGTAGAAATGTAAGGGTGTGTCTGAGCATCCACGTCGGGATTTACCCGCAGAGACACGGCCGCGATAAAACCACAGCTACCTGCAGTGCTATTGAGCAGTTCAAGTTCAGCTTCAGATTCGACATTAAAGCAGTGAATTCCCAGTTCGAGGGCACGCTGCATTTCACTGGCAGTCTTGGCGACACCAGAGAACACCACTTTGGCCGGATCACCGCCCGCTCGCAACACGCGTTCAAGTTCGCCAATAGAAACGATATCGAACCCCGCGCCCAGTTCGGCGAGGGTTTGCAGGACGGCAATATTAGAGTTGGCTTTTACCGCATAGCAAATCAGATGTTCTTTGTCGGCCAGAGCTGATTGGTAGGCGAGAAAATTATTGCTGAGGGCGGCTTTACTATAGACATAGCAAGGCGTACCAAATTGGTTGGCGATAGCGGAGAGCGAAGTACTCTCTATAAGAAGATTTCCATCCTGGGAACTAACTGCATGGTGCATAATAATTTAGTCTTTATTTTGGTTAACTAGTGTTTGGTAACTAGACGTTTAATTGCTAAAGGTTTAATTGCTAAAAGTTTAATCGCCAAAGGTTTAATCGCTTTGTGCTGAAGAGCCAGATGTCTGATAAGTTGTTGACACATCTTCCGGAAGATACAAGTCACCCTTGTTGCCGCAGCCTGAGATGACGGTGGCGACAAAAATGATGCCAGCAGACTGCATTGCTGCCCGTCGACTGATCCGCGATAGGTTACTAAATAAATGCGCAAGTAAATAACGATACATGGTTTATAATTCCTGCCGTTGACGAGACTGTATGCCTATCTAACGTATGGACGTCAGTATAGCGGCAGTGGCGGATGACACTCAAACAAATATGCGGCGCGAGCCCAATCTATAACTCACTTGGCATTGGCCAGGCACTGGATGTAATAAATGAATGAAGCGCAGTTTAATGAGCTGGTAGACGAACTAATGTTCTCCATCGAGGAGAGCATCGACGACAGTGGTGCGGATATAGATTACGAGAACAGTGCCGGCATGCTCACCATCACCTGCGAAGGCAATGGCACACAGATTATTCTGTCGCGGCAAGCGGCGGTGGGTGAGATCTGGCTGGCGGCGAAATCTGGAGGATTTCACTTTAAGCTGAAAGAGGATGTTTGGTGCAATACAGTTAGCGGCGTACCGCTAATTGAGATGCTGAGCCAAGCTTGCCTGGCCCAGTCCGGTGAGACTGTCAGTTTCGACTTTTAATGAATTCCTTTATCAGCGCCTAATTACGTGAATATAAAGAGTTTCTTAGATACAAAGAGTCTCTTGGGTAAAAGGCTTTTGGGCGCCAAACAATACTCTTCTTAACGCTCGCCGAGACGCGCCTTGGCACGACTAGCCGCTGCTACAACCTGAGCAGGTGCGGTGCCGCCAAGATGATCCCGGGCGGCCACTGATCCCTCTAGTGTCAGAACATCAAACACGTCGGCGCTAATTTCAGTGGAAAACTGCTGTAGTTCCTCCAGTGACATCTCCGAGAGATCCTTATTTTCGGCCAGTCCATAGGCAACGGACTTGCCAACAATCTCGTGGGAATCTCTAAAGGCAATGCCTTTGCGAACCAGATAATCAGCCAGATCGGTGGCGGTTGAAAAGCCGCGGCGGGCTGCTTCGTACATCATATCTTTGCGCGATTCGATGGCTGGGATCATATCGGCAAACGCACGCAGGCAGTCGCGCACTGTATCCACAGTATCAAACAACGGTTCTTTATCTTCCTGATTGTCCTTGTTGTAGGCCAGTGGCTGGCTTTTCATCAATGTCAGCAGAGAGATTAAGTGGCCATTTACCCTGCCAGTTTTACCGCGCACCAGTTCTGGTACATCAGGATTTTTCTTCTGCGGCATAATCGACGAGCCGGTGCAGAAACGGTCGGGCAAATAGATAAACTGAAATTGCGCCGAGGTCCAGAGGACTAATTCTTCAGACATACGTGACATATGAGTCATCAGGATGCTGGCAAAGGCGCAGAACTCGATAGCAAAGTCACGGTCGCTAACAGAGTCCAGAGAATTTTCGGTAGGCTTATCAAAAGCTAGCGCCCGAGCAGTAAACTCTCTGTCGATCGGATAGGTTGTTCCAGCCAGCGCGGCTGCACCCAAAGGGCTTTGATTGAGTCGCGTGCGGCAATCCTGCAGGCGACTGTAGTCACGTTCGAGCATTTCATTCCAGGCCAACAGATGGTGGCCAAAGGTTACTGGCTGGGCGGTTTGCAGATGAGTGAAGCCGGGCATAATAGTGTTGGCTTCCTGCTCCGCAAGACCGATTAAACCGTCTTGTAGACGGGTCAAAATCGGTGTTATGTGATCGATCTGGTCACGCAGCCAAAGGCGAATATCGGTCGCCACCTGGTCGTTTCGCGAACGGCCAGTGTGTAATTTTTTGCCGACAATACCGATTTTAGCGGTTAGAGCGGCTTCGATATTCATGTGTACATCTTCCAGAACCACGGACCAGGGAAACTCACCGGCCTCGATCTGAACCTCAATTTCCTGCAGTCCGAGCATAATTTGATCGCGCTCGGCGGCGGTTAACACCCCAGCTTCGCAGAGCATGCTGGCGTGGGCTACTGAACCCTGAATATCCTGGCGGTAGAGGCGTTGGTCAAAATTCACCGAGGCGGTAAAGCGGGCGACAAAGTCATCCACTGGCTCGTTAAAACGGCCACCCCAAGCCTGATTGGTTTGCTTGGCTGGAGTTGAGTTGGTCTCGCTGTTTTCGTTTTTACTCATCGACTTGTTTGCTCAGTGGTTATTTCGCGACTAGGATTATAGCTAATCACAGGGATGAGCAATAACTAGAATGCGTGATTCAGGGGAAAATCAGCCTCAAATAGGCGATTATTTTATTCCTGACCTCTGTCGCGGGCAGGGTTTGTTGGGAATATTTGCTATTGCTGCCTTATCGGCGGTGCTAATGGCGCTCGTTAATAGTGGCATTGGCGACTTCGATTTTCTCTGGCTGGGCAAAATTGCGCTGCTGATATTCTGGATTGCGCTAATCAGCGCGATGTTTTTATGCCGCGCGCGTGACTATTTACTGCATCTTACCCTGCCTCGTGTAGCCTTGATTAATTATCTCTTAGTTTTGTTGGCCGCAGCTCTCTGTGCCGTCGCTGCAGAATACTGGAACAGCTATTGGCGCATCGGAATCTGGCGGGCGGATCCGGTTGCTATATTAAACACTGTTCTGATCGCGGCGATTCCCGCCGGTGTGATCTTGCGAATTTATTATCTTCAACAGCGCTTACATCAACAGCAAAGTGCAGGACTTGAAGCACGGCTGGCAGCCTTGCAAGCAACCATCCGACCCCATTTTTTATTTAACAGCATGAACAGTCTTGCGACGCTGATTCGCATCGATGCGGACAAGGCAGAAAAAACTGTCGAAAACCTCTGTGATCTTTTTCGCTACGCGCTAAAAAGCACTAATTCAGTGACGTTGCAGGAAGAGGTGGATGCTTGTCAACGCTACTTGGAGATCGAGAAGCTGCGCCTCGACGAGCGTCTTGAGTACAGTTGGGATATTAAAATCGAACTTAATACAGTTCGTGTGCCCCCGTTAATTTTACAGCCATTAATTGAAAATGCGGTTTTCCATGGCGTGCAGCCGGCCATTCAGGGTGGCTCTATCTATATCACTATTTATCGCTGCGGGGATTGGCTCTGTATAGATCTGGTTAACAGCCTCCCTGGGGCCAATAATAACAAAGCGGTGCTTTCTGAAATGACCTCTGGTCATCAATTGGCATTGGATAATTTGCGCTGTCGACTCGACGCCTATTTTAGTGGCAGCGCCGAGTTACAGGAAACTGTATTCAAAAATCACTACCATACGAGGATTCTATTTAAACCATTGGAGGGTTAAAGATGATCAAGGTATTGATCGTAGATGATGAATCGCTGGCACGGATCCGCCTGCAGCGTCTGCTTGAAAAAAATTCGGATATAGAGGTTGTTGGCGAAGCCAGAAATGGCCTTGAAGCAGTGCAAATGGCGCATCAATATCTGCCGGGGGTTGTGCTCATGGATGTGCGCATGCCAGAGATGGATGGGCTCGAAGCTGCACGGCAGATTGCTAAAATGGTGCCGCCCCCGGCGGTCATTTTTTGCACTGCATTTGAAGACTTTGCGCTGCGAGCATTTGATGCCAAAGCCTTCGCCTATTTGCTTAAACCGATCAAAGCCAATGAGCTGGATGGGGCGCTGCAGCGAGCCTCAAGCGCAACACGTGCGCAGCTTAATGGCCAAACTCCGAGCCATAGACGCCATCTCTGTAGCAGGACCCACAACGGCCTTGAACTGGTCGCCGTAGAGCAGATTCGTCTACTCCAGGCTGATCAAAAGTATGTCACCGCATACACCGCTGAGGGTGAAGCTGTGCTTTCCGATACTCTTAAAGATATTGAAAAGGAGTTCTCGCAGTTTTTTATTCGAGTGCATCGCAGCGCGTTGGTTGCGCGGGATGCGATTGAAGGGCTGACCTATGCCGAGGGCCATCTGGCGGTCAAACTCCGGGATATTGCGATTCAGCCCATTGTCAGTCGTCGCCTAGAACCGAAGCTACGGCAATTATTACCCCAGCTCTAACGCCGCCTTGAGGGGATGAAATTCCCCGTATTAGAGCTGCCCAAGCGCAGCCAAATGGTCGATAATGTCCGACTAGTCAATCACAACCATGGAATTTCAGTGCCCCAGACGATCCGAATTGCGACGCGAAAGAGCCCTTTGGCCCTTTGGCAGGCCGAGTTTGTAAAAGCTCAACTACTCGAAAATCACCCACATCTTGATGTCCAGTTGGTGTCCATGACCACCCGCGGTGATGTGCTGCTGGATACGCCGCTGGCAAAAGTCGGTGGCAAAGGTCTGTTTGTTAAAGAGCTTGAAGTGGCAATGCTGGAAGGTCGCGCTGATATAGCCGTGCATTCAATGAAAGATGTGCCCATGGAATTCCCTCCGGGACTCGGCCTAACGGTTATCTGTGAGCGTGAAGACCCCCTAGATGCCTTCGTCTCTAATCGCTACACCCATCTTGCAGAGTTGCCCCCGGGATCTGTGGTGGGAACCTCCAGCCTCCGTCGCCAATGCCAGATTCGTGCGACCTTTCCAGAATTACAGATCAAAGACCTGCGCGGCAATGTGAATACTCGATTAGCGAAACTGGATTACGGTGATTACGACGCAATTATTCTCGCCAGTGCCGGACTGATGCGGTTGGGTATGGAGGCGAGAATTGCCTCGCGCCTAGAGCCCGAACTCTGTCTGCCTGCTGGCGGTCAGGGTGCGGTGGGCATCGAATGCCGGCTCGACGATCAGGCCACCATCGATTTACTGAAGCCTTTAGAGCACCGTCAGACGCGTATCCGTGTCACTGCCGAGCGCGCGCTTAATCGACGTTTAGAGGGCGGCTGCCAGGTGCCTATTGCCTGTTATGCTGAGCTGGATGAAACTGGCGGTTCACTGCAACTTCGCGGCCTGGTCGGCAGCATTGATGGCACCCGTATTCTGCAAGATCAACTCTCAGCTCCGGTAGAGCAGGCAGAAAAATTGGGTATTGAACTGGCCGAGCGTTTGCTGGCTGCAGGCGCGGGTGAAATTCTCGCCGAGGTTTACGGGGCAGACTAATGTCGCAATCTATCCTGGTGATCAGGCCCTCGCGCCAGGCAGATCAATTTATTGCACTGCTAGAGCAGGCTGGTGCGCAGGTATCACATACCCCAGTGATGTCCATCGAGCCTATAGTTGATGGCCAGTCGATTAAAAACCTGATCCTCGAAGTCGATAATTTTGATAAGGCCATCTGTGTCAGTGGCAATGCCGCCGAATTGACCATTGAATGGCTGGACCGCTTCTGGCCCATGATGCCTGTTGGCATAGAGTTTTTTGCTGTTGGGCAGCAGACTGCACAGATCCTCGCTGCAGGGGATATTACGGCCTTGACGCCCAGTGGGCGGCAAAATAGTGAAGCACTGTTGGCACTGCCAGAATTGCAGGACCTCAGTGATCAGCGGGTGATCATTTTTCGCGGCTGTGGTGGCCGAGAAATTCTCGGTGATACTCTTGTTAAACGCGGTGCGCGTGTCGATTACTGCGAACTTTATGAGCGTAGAATCAATCAGGAACAGGCGCAATTGGCGCGCCAACAGTTGGCGCAGTGTGATTGTCTTGTGGCACATAGCGGCGAGTTGCTGGCAGCCTTGGGGGATCAGTCAGGAGAGCCGGGCGCCGACACTGTTGTTGTGGTGCCCAGTGAGCGAGTGGCAGAGATTGCCCGCGAGTTAGGTTATACGAATATTGTTAGTGCTGAGAATGCACTGCCGGAGTCGATGTTGGCCGCGGTGCAGAAAGCGCGGTAAATTATTGCGCCAAAAGCGGCTGACGAGCTATTCTTTGATTAATGAATAAATACTTTCGGCGTTTTAAGTGGTTTTAGATTGGCGTTAAATTGGCGTTAGAGAGACACAGAACAAAAGAGGGAACATGGTGACTGAGAAAAAAACCGCTGCACCTGCGGCCAGCGACAAGACCGCCTCGGCGAAGGCCAGTCCTTCTGTAACGGACAAAGCTAGTTTAGACAAAGCTAGTTTAGAAAAAGCTAGTTTAGAAAAAGCTAGCCCAAACAAGCCAGCGGCAAAGAGCGCCAAAGCGTCTGAAAAAGGTGCAGGCAAGCAGACCCCGGTGAATACCCCCCCTAAAAAATCCCTGCCATGGTTTAAAATCATTCTTCTATTGTTATTGATTGCTGCGCTGGCGGCATCGGCTTGGTTTGGTTGGATGCAGTGGCAGCAGCGCACGATTCTAGAAGATCAGATCCAGCGTGGCTTGGCGACATTAGACGCCAAAGTTGAAAGGCAACAGCAGGCAATGAGCAACGCTGGACAGGGACAGTCGAGAGAAATTGATCAGCTGCAAAAGCAGCTCTATTCCCTGCGTCTAGTGACCAACCGTCAGGCCGAGCAGATATTAATTCTCGGCTCAGCGACTCGTGGCGATTGGCTTCTGGCAGAGGCAGCCTATCTGGTGCGTTTGGCTAATCAGCGCCTTCAGGTAGAACGCAGCGTCGACAACCCCCTGGCGATTCTAGAAACGGTGGATAATATTTTTGTTCAGCTCAATGACCCCGAGTTACTGGCGGTACGCAATGCCCTGGCGGTCGATATTGCCGCTCTGCGAATGACTGAAAAGGTCGACCGCGAGGGTATCTACCTCGAGTTACAGGCAATTTCCTCTGCCCTTGAGACATTGGCGATTCTTGAATCCCATGCTGATTCTGAGGCTCTTCTGGCTGCTCAGCCGGCTCAGGCTGTAGGAAGCGCAAAACAGGCCCCAAGCTCCCTAGCTGAAACCCTTGAGCGCTTCACTGAAAAGTTTGGCAATCTGATTGTGCTGCAAAAGCGAGAGCAGCCCATTGAGCCCCTGCTCAGCGGTGCGGAACAAACAATGGTGCGTCAAAATCTCTATCTGCTTCTGGAGCAAGCCCAGAGTGCACTGCTGCGGGAAGAGCAATCGATCTACAGCAGTAACCTGAGCAAAGCCGAGATGTTATTGCGCCGTTATTTTCAGTTAAACAGTGAGTCTGAAGCCACTATTGCCCGATTGCAGTCTCTCACTGATCAGTCGGTTAGCCAGACAGTGCCAGATATTTCAGGCTCCCAGAGTGCGATCCAGACGGCCCTGAATCTGCGCCAAAACAGCAGTGCTGATGAGGGCCCAGAACAGTGAGAAAGCTTTTGTTATTGTTAGTGCTGGCACTACTTGTGGGCGCACTGGCAGTCTGGGTATTACAGTTTGGTAGCGGCTATGTACTGCTAAGTTTCGCTGAATTCACTATTGAAATGAGTGCCTGGACCGGACTGCTGATCTATGTGGTAGCCACCGTACTGTTGTTCTGGTTGCTGTTGATGGTACGCTGGATTATCGGCGCTGGAGGCTTTAGATCCTGGTGGCGCAATCGACGCAGCGCGCGCAATCAGAATCAAACTGCTACTGGACTGTTACTGTTTGCCAGTGACGATTGGCAGGACGCGGTAAAGATACTGTCCCAGTCTGCGGACAAGTCGTCTATGCCAGTGGTGAACCTGCTGTTTGCCGCCCGAGCAGCTGCGGATAATGAACAGTTTGAGCAGGCCAATCAGATTCTACAACGCTTAAAAACAGCCTATCCTAAGAGCCATTTTATTGCCGATAAGGCCTTGGCCGAAGTCCATCTATTGCAAGAACAGCCTGAAGAGGCGCTGAAAATTCTGCAAAGAATCTATGCTGAAAACCCAAGAGACAAGGCGCTGCTGAGGCTCTTGGCTGATGCCCACTACCTCTCTGAGGGCTGGGCCGCCCTGCAAAAAATGTTGCGCGACCTGAGGCGCTTTCAAGCTATCAGTGATCAGGATCTGGCTAGCCTAGAGCAGGATGTTTACTGCAACTTACTCGACAGTTTGGTGGTTGGAGGCAAGGGTCCAATAGGTGAAAAACGCGCCCAGCTTGAAGATATTTGGTATCTGATCCCGAGGAAACAGCAGCGAGATCCATCGATTATCGCCAGCTATGGTAGCAGTCTCGGCAGAGTGCAATTAGTGGACAAACAACAGGCACTGTTGACCAAAGCGCTAAATCGACAGTGGCATCCACTGCTGGTTGTGCAGTTTGGCGAGCTTGAATCAGCCAGTCCAGAAAAGCAGCTGATGGTGGCTGAGAAGTGGTTTGTGCAGCACAGTGAAGATGCCGATTTGCTCTTGGCTCTGGGGAAGATCTGTCAGCGCCTGCAGTTTTGGGGCAAGGCTAAAGACTATCTGACGGCCGCTGTTAAGTTGCGCCCCTCGGTTCAGGGTTCGATCTATCTGGCCACTGTGCTGGAAAAGATCGGCGACAGCAAAGCCAGCGCCGAGGTCTATAAACAGGGATTGCTCTCTGCACTTAAAGCGCAGCAAGAACAGGAGTCGCTAAGCGACTAGCTGCTGCGCTGGAACACTTAGGCTGCGGTTTGAAAGCTCCGCAGCAACTCTATTTCATCTGCCCAGATTGACGGATCTATGGTTTCCAAAACCAGTGGAATGCCGTCAAAACGCTTGTCCTGCATAATAAACTGAAAGACATTAAGCCCCAGATTGCCATGGCCAAGACTGTGGTGGCGATCGACACGACTGGCGTACTCCGAGCGCGAATCATTCAGATGCATGCCGCAAAGATAGTCAAAACCGACAATGCGCTGAAAATCATCAAAGACTTTTTCACAGCCATCGGTACTGCGCATATCGTAGCCCGCAGCAAAGGCGTGGCAGGTGTCGTAGCAGATACCGACGCGGCTCTTATCTTCGACCCCGTCGATCATGGCTGCCAGCTGTTCGAAACTAAAACCTAAATTACTGCCCTGACCAGCGGTATTCTCGATTACCGCAGTGACCCCAGAGGTGACCTCTAGAGCCTGATTAATGGACTCGCAAATCTTGGCAATGCACTGGTCTTCCGAGATCTTGCGCAGATGGCTGCCGGGATGAAAGTTGAGATACTTGAGTCCCAGCTGTTCACAACGGCGCAGCTCATCGACAAAGGCTTCACGGGATTTTTCTAGGCCCTCAGTCTCAGGGTGACCAAGATTAATCAGGTAACTATCGTGGGGTAGAATCTGCTCCGGTGAAAAACCGTGGAGTTCACAGTTCTCTCTAAACTTCTCAATGCTCTCTTGGGTAAGGGGCTTGGCCTGCCACTGACGCTGATTTTTGGTAAAAAAAGCAAAGGCGGTGGCGCCGATTGCATGGGCGTTCAGCGGAGCATTTTCGATGCCGCCAGCGGCACTGACGTGGGCGCCAATATATTTCATAGGGATTTATTCTCGGAAATTTGGTGTGGTGTGGTTGTGTCGGGCTAATGTTGTTCAAGCTGTCAATATACAAGCTTCGATATTTAGGCTGTCGATATTTAAGCTCTGGATAATAAGGTAAAAGAGACTAATCTCCAACGGCCTTGATTGCTGTCAACAGGATTACAGTCAAAAACTGCTAGCCTAGTAGATCGCTAAAACAATGGCCTATTTCTTATGATTGATTTTGAATGTACTCCCCAAGTAGATCTAGAGTTTATGAATCGAGAGCACCGCAAAGCTTTCGAAGATACCAATGCCCTAAAACGTTTGCTCGACAGTGCCTTGGCCCTGCGACTCGAGAGCGACTTAGAGTCTGAGACTGCAGATGACTTTGGGGTTGAGCTTGGCAATGAGATTGAGCATGAAGTAGAGATCAAGAGCAGTTTGCCCGGTAGCGAAGAAATAGAACAGCTGATGCAGACACTGTTACTGGACACTGTCAGGCACTTTGAGTTGGAAGAGCAGTGTATGGAAGAGCATTCATTTCCCGCTCGAGCGGAACACCGCCTAGAGCATCGGCGGGTATTACAATGGATGGAAGAGGAGCACAGCCGCTGGAGCAGAGATTGCAGCATTGAAACCATCAATCACCTCAGTCTTTACGCTGCGGACAAATTCCCTCAGTGGTTGCTCAACCATATAGTGACGATGGATACGGTTATGGCCAGCTATGTCCACCGTCATGGCGGCAACTCTCTCTAAATACGATTTCTTTTTAGATCCCGAATTAAAAAACGCGCTGGATGCATTGCCTGGCAGAGCTCCTTCGATAGTACAGGTGTTTCGCTGGCAATTTCAGCCGCGAGTAATTCTGCGGTTAAAGGCGCATAACTCAGTCCCCGGGATCCCATGCCGCAATTGACATAGAGATTGGGCAGATAGGCTCCGAGACTGGTCATCGGCATTTTTGCGTCCCGTCGCAGTGCCGCGTAATCCTCAAGCATGGCCGCCCGATTCGGCACCGGACCGGCAATCGGCAGATAGTCCGAGGTGGTGCAACGAAAGTTAGCACGGCCAGTTAAGCTTTCATTGGAAGGCTGGCCCAGGACTGCTGCCAGTCCGGCATCGGTGGCGGCGATTTGCGCCAGATTAGTCTGGTGGTCTATATCCCGCAGTTCGGTGGTAAATAGGTCTTTGTTGTAGGTCGCGCCGCAGCCGTGCAAACTGTTTTCAGCGGGAGTGATATAGCATTCCCCGCAGATCACCATTTTCATTTTGCTGCTCTCGACAGTGCAGGGCAGCTGGGTGATCTGGCCGCGAATCTTGCGCAGTGGTAAATAGGCTGTCTGACTAAACTGCTTACAATCAAAGGCACTGGCAATAATCACTGTTTCAGTTTCGATCACCAGCTGCTGCTTTGCATCGCGGAGCTGCCAGTTAGCCTGATCTTGAGCGTATTCGAGACCTTGGATATCGGCTTGAATTAGAGGTATATCGTTAAGTTTGAGTAGCTGCTCGCAGACAAGCTGCGGCGGCAACCAGCCTAATTTCGGGAAATACAGAGCCGACTCAGCCTGCAACGGCACGCCGCTTAACTCTTCCAGGTGATCATGGGCAATGGTTTCAACCATTTCTGTTTGATCTGCATAGCGCTGGCTAATCAGCTTAAAGTCACTGCGGGCTTTGTCATTTTCCGGGACTACCAATACACCGCATTGACGGCCTAGTCCACTGTCCCAGAAGGGTTGGTAATAGTCGCTGGCAAATTGAATGGCGGCGAGGTTCACCCGAGGTAGCAGGTCGTCTCGAGGTGATAATTTGGGGTAGACAATGCCTTCAGGATTGCCTGAGGCCTCTGCGCCAGCATGGTTGTGACGATCGACAACAGTCACATCGAAGCCGCGTTTTTTTAAAGCCGCGGCCACAGTGCAGCCAGAGATTCCGGCCCCTATAACAGTGACGGTTTTACGACTGCGGGGAATCGGGTTTGCGGTTTCAAACCAGGGCGTAGCAGTGGGTTGCTGCTTACTCATTGCCCGAGGCCGAACTCAGTGCAGATCTGCTCACACCAGCGGCTAATATAGGCATCGCTGAGCTCCAGTTGGTTCTCGTCGTCCAGTGCTAGGCCGACAAAATGCTCTTTGTTATCGGTCAGGGCCTTGGACTCGTCGAACTCATAACCTTTGTTTGGCCATTCGCCAACCATGGTCGCACCACGGTTTTTAACCTTGGCCCAGAGATAGCCCAGTGCATCTTGGAACCATTCGGGGTAGCCGATCTGATCGCCGAGGCCAAAAACCGCCACGCGTTTGCCGGTAAAGTCGATATGCTCCAGTTCGTCCCAATGGCTTTCCCAGTCTTCTTGCAGCTCGCCATAATCCCAGGTGGGAATGCCGAGAATCAGCAGGTCGTAGTCAGCCATCAAACTGAGGGGTTGATCGGCGATATTGTGAAGGCTGACGCTGTCGCTGTGTTGGCTATTAATCTGGGCGCAGATTTTCTCTCCGGCCATTTCTGTGTAGCAGGTCGAGCTGCCGTAAAATAGGCCGATTGCTGAACTCATTAATTTTTCTCAAGCTGGGACTGGTGATTTTATGCTGCGTGACAGGCGCTCATGATACCTGCTCTAAAGGCATCACGGAATGCTGGTCTAAACTGTTGATCTCGATTGCTGCTCTAAAGTGCTGCTCTAAAGTACGGTCTAAAGTACGGTCTAAAGCACTGCTCTAAATTACAGTTCGATTCTAAGCGCCGCCAGCAAAGTCCAGCTGTCGCCAGGCCTCATAGACAATGATCGATACGGTGTTGGAGAGGTTGAGGCTGCGACTCTCTTTTTGCATCGGCAGACGCAACACCTGCTCGGCACCTAAACCGTTGCGAACTTCTTCAGGCAAGCCGCGAGTTTCAGGGCCAAACAGCAGTGCATCGCCCTCCTCGAAACGGGCCGAGGAATAACAAACTGTCCCTTTGGTGCTCAACGCATAAATCTTTTTCGGCTGCTCGCTGTGCTGGTAGTCCTCAAAACTGGCGTGGACTTTTAAAGATTGAAACTCACGGTAGTCGAGACCGGCGCGGCGCAGCTTTTTGTCATCCAGATCGAAGCCCAGAGGCTCGATCAGGTGCAGGCGAAAACCGGTATTGGCGCAGAGTCGAATAATATTGCCGGTGTTCGGAGGAATTTCCGGTTGGTAGAGAACTATATCGAGCATTAATTTTTAAGAGGCGACTTAGGAGTCGACAATCTCCACCATTAAATCATCCGACAGGCTTTCGAGAATGGCGGTTAGCTGGTCTCCAGCCATTCCCTCTGGCAGCTGCAGATAGGTGTGAGCGTAAAACATCATGCCGGCGGACATAGGTGTACTTTCACAGAAGGTTTCCAGAGAGATTAGGCTGACATTATGGCTCGCCAGCAGCGCAGAGATTTCACCGACAATGCCCGGGCGATCATTGGCGACGATTTCGATGCAGCTAACCTCGGCATCTTTTTCGGGGCTTGGGGCGCTCTGTTCGACTATGATTTTTATCCCCTGAGCTGAGAGCGCGGCCAAAGCCTGCTCCAGATCAGCGTGCATGGCAGGCTCAACTTCGACTAACAGAATACCGGCAAACTTCCCTGCTAAGCGCGCCATGCTACTTTCCATCCAGTTGCCACCGTGTTCGATGACAGTCTGGGAAATCTGTTCAACTATGCCTTCGCGGTCATCGGCAATAACGGTTAGTACTAAATAATCAGTCATTTTTCGTTCCTCTGCTTAACTGCAAATGATTATGGCACTATTATGCAGGTCAGATAAATCTGAAACTGTCTGATTGGATAAATATGTTTCAATCAACCCATTAATCAACTAACGCCCGAATTCATTCGCCAAAGTAACCCAGGAAGCCAATAACGTGATAGAAATTCCCGCAGAAATGTTAAGTGCAGAAATCCTCTATGGGATTATCGAAGAGTTTATCTTGCGTGAGGGCACTGATTACGGCTCTCAGGAGGTGAGTTTGGACAGTAAAATCGACCAGGTTAAGCGCCAACTTAGCAAGGGTGATGTATTGATCACCTTTGATCCCGCTACCGAAAACTGCAATCTATTGACTCGCCACCAATTCAAGAAATACCAGGCCGAGCATGAAGACGCTGAGCAGCAGCCGTGAATAGAGGCGCCTCGACGCCGCAGGCTGCGGTGACTGCCGCAGGCGTGTTCGCCGACTGGCTCGAGCAGCTTGAGGCAGCGCCACAGATCCTAGTGGGGTTCAGCGGCGGCCTTGATTCTACTGTTTTGCTGCATTTGCTCTGCGAGCTACTGCCTCCAGAGCGGATAACCGCTGTGCATATTCATCATGGTCTGTCAGAGAATGCCGATGATTGGCAGCAGCATGCAAAAGCCCTCTGCCAGTCTCTGGGGGTGCGTCTAATTAGCGAATCCGTAGTGATAAATGAAGCCGGTGCCGGGCTTGAGTCTGCGGCGCGAGACGCACGCTATACAGTGTTTGAGAAACAGCTGGTGAAAAATGGTGTGCTGCTTTTGGGTCACCATGCCGATGATCAGGTGGAGACGGTGCTGTTCCGTTTATTGCGCGGTTCCGGAGCCAGAGGCTTGTCTGGGATTCCGCAAACCCGAGCCGTCGGCACTGGACATCTTATTCGACCGTTACTCAACAAACCAAAATCGAGTTTGCAGGCCTATGCTCTATCCCGGCAGCTCTGTTGGATTGAGGATGAGAGCAATCAACAGCAACAGTTTGATCGAAACTATTTGCGCAACACTGTTATTCCTAAGCTGGCGCAGCGCTGGCCAGGCTATGTTCAGGGCGTTATGCGTAGCGCAGAGCAGAGTGGTCAGGCGGATCAGCTTGCCGACTCTGTGGCGCGAGCTGACCTTGCCCTACTTGATCCTCGCCTAGAGCGGGGTGGCTGGTCATTAGATTTAGCTCGGATGGTTGAGCTTGAGCCACTGCGACAAAAAAACCTGTTGCGTTACTGGCCTGAGATTTATGGGCTGGCAGCGCTGGGCCAAACCTTTATCGATGAGGTAATCAGTTCTCTGCTCAGCGCTCGGGAGGACAGCGAGCCAAAAGTCTTGCGTGCTGATCTGCAGCTCTGCCGCTATCGGCAGAGGCTCTATTTACTTAGGCGCAGTGGGCGGGCAAAAGCTGATTTGGGCCTCTGCTTGTTTTGGTCGGGGGATGAGCCATTAGTGCTGCCTGACGGCAATCTGTTGATCGCTGAGCCAACCCTTGGTGAAGGTCTGCGTTTGAATAATGTTGAGCGCTTGGAAGTGCGCTTTCGCCAGGGTGGCGAACGCTGCAAGCCGCTGGGTCGCGAGCATTCCAGCAGTCTCAAGAAATTGCTTCAGGAATACGGCTTAGAGCCTTGGTGGCGGGAGCGCGTGCCATTGTTTTATCTCGACCAGCACCTGGTCGCTGTGGGCAATCTATGGGTCTGTGAGGGCTGGCAGGCTGGGCCAGAAATAGAAGGCTTAAAAATCCTCTGGCAGACAAACTCTCTGTAGAAACCTCTATACCTTTCTGTTAATCTACTCTCCCATCTTAGGTAGGGTGGGTCTCGGTCAATTTCACGACCAAACAAGCCTTTCTCGATTACATTTTTCAAGATTCTGTTCTGATGGAATGCACTTCTATTTGGGCACAGAATCGTAGTTTTACAGGGTCTTTATGACACGTTTTATTTTTGTTACCGGTGGTGTTGTCTCGTCTTTGGGTAAAGGTATATCAGCTGCATCGCTGGCTGCTGTTTTGGAATCCCGCGGACTTAACGTCACAATCCTCAAGCTTGACCCCTATTTAAATGTCGACCCCGGAACCATGAGTCCCTATCAGCACGGTGAAGTCTATGTGACTGAAGACGGCGCTGAGACGGATCTGGATCTCGGTCACTACGAGCGCTTTCTGCGTTCAAAGATGACTAAAAATAACAACTTCACCAGTGGCCAGGTTTACGAGACGGTTCTGCGCCGTGAACGTCGCGGTGACTATCTTGGCGGCACTGTGCAGGTTATCCCGCACCTGACCAACGAAATTAAGCGCCGTGTCTACGCCGGTGCTGGCGATGCAGATATTGCCGTGGTTGAGATCGGTGGCACTGTCGGTGATATCGAGTCACAACCTTTCCTTGAAGCGGTACGTCAGCTTAAAGTTGAGCTGGGTCATAAGCGTGCGCTGCTGTTGCACCTCACACTGGTGCCCTATATCGCTTCTGCCGGAGAAACTAAGACTAAGCCAACCCAGCATTCGGTCAAAGAAATGCGTTCCATTGGCCTGCAACCTGATGTGCTGCTGTGCCGCTCTGAAGTACCAATTGAAGAAAGTCAGCGCCAGAAAATCTCTCTGTTCACCAACGTTGAAGAGCGTGCGGTGATTCCGGTTATAGATGCGGTGAGCATTTACCAAATTCCACGTATGCTCCATGAGCGCGGCTTGGATCAGTTTGTTGTGGATCGCTTTGAGTTGGACGTGCCTGATGCGGATCTCAGCGAGTGGGATTTCGTGGTTCAGAGCCAGTTGCACTCCGACGGTCAGGTGACTATCGCCATGGTCGGCAAGTACATGGAACTGCTGGACGCCTACAAGTCTGTTACTGAAGCTTTGACTCACGCAGGTATTCACAACAAGACTAAGGTCAAAGTTCGCTATATCGACTCCGAGCGATTGGAGCAGGATCACTCACTGCTGGATGGCGTTGACGCTATTCTGGTGCCTGGCGGTTTTGGTACTCGAGGCACCGATGGCAAAATCTTCGCGGTTAAAACAGCCCGTGAAAACAATATTCCCTATCTGGGCATCTGCCTGGGTATGCAGATTGCGATCATTGAATATGCGCGCAATGTCTGTGGCCTGGAAGGGGCTAACAGCACCGAATTTGATCCCGCAACAGCTAACCCAGTGGTTGGTCTGATTGCTGAATGGATCGATGCCTCTGGCAACAAAGAGTCGCGTACCGAAGACTCGGATCTCGGCGGCACCATGCGCCTCGGCTCTCAGGTCTGTCATCTGGTTCCCGGCTCTATGGCTCAGGGTATTTATGGGGCTGATCAGGTGGAAGAGCGTCACCGTCATCGCTTTGAGGTAAACAATAATTACTTGCCAGCACTAAAAGAAGCCGGTCTGGTGATTGGCGGTCTGTCTCACGACAAGACTTTGGTAGAGACTATTGAATTGCCTAATCATCCCTGGTTCTTTGCCAGCCAGTTCCACCCGGAATTTAATTCTACACCTCGTGACGGCCATCCTCTGTTTGAAGGCTTTGTAAACGCGGCACGGGATTATCAAAAGCAGTCATCAAGCGAGGAAGCCAAGTAATGAGCGCAGTGACGATTCAGGTAGCGGATATAGGCGTTAGCAATGATGCGCCCATGGTGTTGTTCGGGGGCATGAACGTGCTTGAATCGCGGGACATGGCTATGCAGATTGCTGAAGCCTATGTTCGGGCCACTGAAAAGCTCGGTATTCCCTACGTGTTTAAGGCTTCTTTTGATAAGGCCAATCGCTCATCGATTAACTCCTATCGTGGCCCCGGCCTCGATGAAGGATTGAAAATATTCCAGGAAATTAAACAGACTTTTAATATTCCCCTGATCACCGATGTCCATGAAATCGAACAGGCCAAGCCTGTGGCGGAAGTCTGTGATGTGATTCAGCTGCCTGCATTTCTCGCTCGCCAGACCGATTTGGTCAAGGCTATGGCGGCAACCGGTGCGGTGATCAATGTTAAGAAACCACAGTTTTTAAGTCCCGGCCAGATGGGCAACATCGTTGATAAGTTCCGTGAGTGTGGCAATGATCAGATTATGCTCTGCGAGCGCGGCACCTGCATGGGCTACGACAACCTGGTTGTGGATATGCTCGGTTTTCGCACCATGAAAGATGTCAGTGGCGGCTTGCCGTTAATATTTGATGTGACTCACGCACTGCAGTGTCGAGATCCCTTGGGCGCAGCCTCTGGCGGTCGTCGTCATCAGGTAGCTGAGCTGGGTCGTGCCGGTATTGCCGTAGGTATTGCCGGTCTATTCCTTGAGGCTCATCCGCACCCGGATCAGGCGCGCTGTGATGGCCCCAGTGCTTTACCCCTAGATAAGCTCGAGCCATTTCTCGCGCAAATGAAAGCCTTTGATGACCTGATAAAATCCCAGGACGATCTCGGCATTATTTAAACTCGCCCATGAGGCTTTACCCCTGTCTCAGTGCGCCGTTAAACCAATTGTTACATATCATCATGTGCAACCCCCTTTGCGCATACCATTATCGATATTGGAGAAAATAGTAAATGAGCAACATTGTAGATATTCAGGCGTTTGAAATTCTTGATTCCCGCGGCAACCCTACTGTGCAAGCGGATGTGATCTTGGAGAATGGTGTTGTTGGAACGGCTAATGCTCCATCCGGTGCCTCAACCGGTTCTCGTGAAGCCCTTGAGTTGCGCGATGGCGACAGCAGCCGCTATCTGGGTAAGGGCGTATTGACCGCCGTAAACAATATCAATACCACTATCAAAGCGCTGTTGGTTGGCCAAGATGTGGCTGAACAGCGTCAGCTGGACAAGTTGATGATCGATGCAGATGGCACTGAGAACAAAGCGACCTTGGGCGCCAATGCGATCCTCGCCGTTTCTCTGGCCGCCGCCAAAGCTGCCGCCATTGATCAGGGCATTCCTCTCTATGCCCACATAGCCAATGTTAACGGTACTCCAGGCCAGTACAGCATGCCTGTGCCGATGATGAATATTATCAACGGCGGCGAGCACGCCGATAACAATGTTGATATCCAAGAATTTATGGTCCAGCCAGTTGGCGCGAAAAGCTTCGCTGAAGCACTTCAGGTGGGTACTGAGATCTTCCATCAGTTGAAAAAAGTCCTCAGCAGCAAAGGTTTGAACACTGCAGTGGGTGATGAGGGTGGTTTTGCCCCTAATTTGGCATCCAATGCTGAAGCACTGGCGGTGATCAAGATCGCCACTGAAGCTGCTGGTTATGAGTTGGGTAAAGACGTTACTTTGGCGCTGGATTGTGCAGCCTCTGAGTTCTACAAAGATGGTCACTACAACCTCTCCGGTGAAGGCGTGGTCTTTAGCTCCGAAGGCTTTAGTGACTACCTAGCTGAGCTCTGCGATGTCTATCCGATCATCTCCATTGAAGACGGCCTCGATGAGTCTGATTGGGATGGCTGGAAGTACCAGACTGAAAAACTCGGCGAGCGTATTCAGTTAGTGGGCGATGATTTGTTTGTTACCAACACGAGTATCTTGCGTCGTGGTATCGAACTGGGCGTAGCCAACTCCATTCTGATCAAATTCAATCAGATCGGTACTCTGTCTGAGACTCTCGATGCCATCGCAATGGCCAAAGAAGCGGGTTACACCGCAGTCATTTCTCACCGCTCTGGCGAGACTGAAGATACCACTATTGCCGATTTGGCTGTAGCTACTGCTGCCGGCCAGATTAAAACCGGTTCACTCTGTCGCTCGGATCGTGTTGCCAAGTACAACCGTCTGTTGCGCATCGAAGCGGAATTGGGCGAACAGGCTCAGTACCGTGGTTTGGCAGAATTTAAAGCCGCTCAGTAATTTTCCGCCTTGGCATTGTCGCCCATTGGCTTTTGCGCTGTTTACTAATTTCCAGGTAAACAGCACAGTGGTTGATGGGCAAATATCCGAAAAGCGAATAGAATGCCTGCATGCGCTGGTTAATCATTATCTTAGTTGTTCTTCTGGCTGGTCTACAGTGGCGACTGTGGGTCGGTGAGGGCAGTCTCGCCCATCGTGCCGAGCTCAATCGACAGCTGCAGCAGCAAGAAGATGAAAATCAAACTCTGCGTCAGCGCAATCAGCAGATTGCCACTGATGTGGAGAGCCTAAAAAACAATCTCGATGCCATCGAAGAAAAAGCCCGTGCTGATTTGGGTATGATCAAGCAGGGTGAAACCTTCTATCTGGTGATCGATAAAAATCAGTCGCCGCGGCCAACCCAGGACAGTCAACAATGACTGGCCCCAAGTATTGGGCCATTGTCCCCGCCGCCGGAAGTGGTCAGCGTTTTGGCACAGACTTAGCGAAACAGTTTCAGCTGCTTGGTGATCACCTGATTGCTCAGCACAGCCTCAGTCGTCTGCTAAAAATTTCCGCTATTACAAAAATAATTGTTCCCTGCGATATCACCTCACCCTACTGGGGGCAGATTCCAGCGGCCAGTGATTCTAAGGTCGAACTGGTTACCGGGGGTTCTGAACGGGTTCACTCGGTGCTTCAGGGGTTGCTTGCTATCGAGGATCAAGCTGACAGCAGTGACTGGGTATTAGTGCATGACATGGCGCGGCCCTGTATAACCAGTGGTGATATTAATAAGTTGATCAGCGAGTTAGCGGACCATCCTGTGGGTGGCATACTCGCCACTTCGGTCACTGATACTTTAAAGACTATCGGCACCGATAGTCATATTCAAGCAACTCCAGATCGCAGCCTCTATCGCGCAGCGCAAACCCCGCAAATGTTTCGCTATGGACTGTTGTTGAAAGCCCTTGAGACCATGCTCAGTGATGGCCAGATGCCCACTGATGAATCATCGGCCATAGGGTATTTGGGCAAGCAGGCAAAAATCATCGAAGGTCGTCGCGACAATATAAAAATTACACATCGCGAAGATCTGGTTATCGCTGCGGCGATCATGAAGCAACAGGAGACTGAACAATGCGTATAGGACATGGTTACGATGTGCACCGATTCGGTCCCGGGGATAAGCTGATGCTGGGCGGAGTGAGCATCCCCTATGAGCACAGCTTTGTGGCCCATTCAGACGGCGATGTGCTGATTCACGCCCTGATTGATGCCCTGCTCGGCGCGGCGGCGCTGGGAGATATAGGCCAGCATTTTCCGGATACAGATGTTAAGTGGGAAGGGGCCAATAGCCGTCAGCTGCTATTGGCAGTGGTCGCCATGATTGCGACCAAAGGCTATAAGCTGGGCAATGCGGATATCACCATTGTCGCCCAACAACCAAAAATGTTGCCGCATCTGGATAAAATGCGTCTCAATTTGTCGGCAGACATGGGCTGCAATATTGATCAGATTAATATCAAAGCGACCACCACCGAAGAGCTTGGCTTTGCCGGACGCAAGGAAGGCATCGCCTGTCATGCCGTGGCTTTATTGGTTTCCTCTTAAAGCTGCCTAAAAGCTGAAATTATCAGCATCAATTACATACTACTTTTCTCGGACTAAACATTATCGACTCTCAAGCCCCCGGCTCTCAAACGTTCGATTTTCAGCGTTTCCCGCACCTGTTCCCCGCGTCCTTTGGCCGCGCCCAATACCGCAGTCGCCCAGAGGACTTTCAGGTCGATGAAATACTGGGCTTCGAGCCTACGGGTGAGGGCGAACATCTGTTTGTGCATATCCGCAAGCGCGACCAAAACACTCAGTGGGTGGCTGGGCTACTGGCTGAGCTGGCAGGAATCAAGCGCAATGATGTCAGCTACTGTGGTATGAAAGATCGCTTTGCGGTGACTACCCAGTGGTTCAGCCTCTATTTGCCCGGTAAGGAAATTCCTCCGGAACAGTTAATCCACGGTGATTTTGAAATCCTCAGTATGGCGCGGAACAATAAAAAATTGCGCCGCGGTATGCATCAGGCCAATACCTTCAAACTGGTACTGACAGAGTTCGCTTCGCTTGACGAGCAATTCACTGACATTGATGCCCGACTCAATAGTATCGCCAGCAATGGCGTGCCGAACTATTTTGGTGAGCAACGCTTTGGTCACGACTGTGGCAACTTGCATCAGGCTCAGGATCTGATCGAACGGGATCAGCTCAAAGGCAATCGCCGGGGTACCGGTATCTATCTGTCGGCGGCGCGCTCATGGCTGTTCAATCTAGTGCTCGCCGAGCGCCTCCGCGAGAACAGCTGGTCCCAGTGCTTTGAACATGAGTCTGAACCCAGTGGGCCACTCTGGGGCCGCGGTCGCTCAGCGGCTAGCGGTGACCTCGAGACATTGGAGCAGAGCATTTTGCAGCCCTGGCAGTCATGGTGTTACGCACTGGAACATGCAGGGCTCAAACAAGAGCGTCGGGCACTGATACTGAAACCGCAAAATATGCACTGGCAGAGACTGGCTGTGGATCAGTTGGAGCTCAGTTTTGACCTCTCTGGGGGCTGTTTTGCCACCGTGATTCTCCGCGAGATCGCTGAATTATTCCGCCCTCCAATAGAGTCCCTGTGATATATTTGCAGGATAATTTTTAGGCTAATTCTAAACTAACCCCCATAAGCCCTAGGCGGCTTTAGGAATAGAGGATTTTGAGTGAACTCGATTGATTTGGCTGGTGTCGGCATGACCTCCCAGCGCACGCGTGAGCGGCTGATTCAGCGATTGAAAGATCAGGGTATCACCAATCAACGCATCCTCGATGTCTTCCGGGTCACGCCAAGACACATCTTTCTCGATGAGGCATTGGCCCATCGCGCCTATGAAGATACGGCTCTGCCTATCGGCTTCTCCCAGACCCTTTCTCAGCCCTACATAGTGGCTCGTATGACTGAGATTTTGCTCTCTGGAGGGCCCTTAAAGAAGGTCCTTGAAATCGGCACCGGCTCAGGTTTTCAGGCGACTATTTTAGCGCAGTTAGTGGATAAGGTTTATTCGGTGGAGCGCATAGAGCCACTGCTAATAAAGGCTAAAGAACGTTTTCGCAAGTTGGGTTTGCGCAATATCACCGCCGAACTCTCCGATGGCAGTTTTGGCTGGAAGCGCCACGCGCCATACAACGGTATTATTACCACCGCTGCGCCCCAGGCGATTCCAGACGACCTGTTACATCAGCTGGCACCAGATGGAATACTGGTGATTCCTGTGGGTAGTGGCGATGTGCAGGATCTGCGGGTTCTGCGCCGTATCGGCGACTCATCCGAGTTTGAAGAAGAGATTGTCGAACAGGTTAGATTTGTTCCGCTGTTGGGTGGCTTAGCCCAATAGAGCCGTTTACTGCTAGCTGCATGGCGGACGCACAGAAGACATTTACAAAATAGACTTTAGGGTAGCCATGCGCAGTTTCAAACAATACCTGTTACTTTTCTCCAAAGGCCTAGCAATGGGCGCTGCCGATGTGGTCCCCGGGGTCTCGGGCGGCACAATAGCTTTTGTCAGTGGCATCTATATGGAGCTAATCGACAGTATTAAGTCGTTGAATATACAGGCGCTAAGGACTCTAAAGTCTCAGGGACTGGCCGCAGCCTGGAGACATATTAACGGCAACTTTCTGGTCACCTTGGTCAGTGGTATTTTAACCAGTCTGTTTTCTCTGGCGGTGGGTATGCAGTACCTATTGGCCCAACACCCGCTGCCACTGTGGTCATTTTTTGTTGGTTTAATTGCCGGCTCAGTGATCTATCTACTGCGTCAATACCGCATTGCTCGATGGCAGGATATGCTGCTATTTGTGATTGGTGTGGCTATCGCCTGGTCTGTGTCGGTGGCACCAGCAGTGCAGTTGGAGGGCAGCCTCACAACCATGTTTTTCGCCGGCAGCATTGCCCTCTGTGCAATGATTTTACCCGGTATTTCAGGGTCTTTTATTCTCGTTCTACTGGGTCTATATCCGGTTTTTATCGCTGCCATTGCGGGACTGCAACTGGATATTCTCAGTGTCTTTGCCCTCGGCGGCCTTATAGGTCTGGCGCTGTTCAGTCGTTTTCTTTCTTGGCTGTTGGCCCGCTACGAGGTTTCCGTTATTGCCACGATGTGTGGGTTTTTGGTCGGCAGTTTAAATATTATCTGGCCCTGGAAGTTAGTACTTGAATCGGTTGTCAGTCACTCAGGCAAGACCATAGTGCTGGCTGCGGAAAACCTCTGGCCTAGCCAATACACAGCGTTGGTTGGCGCCGATGCGCAAACCCTGCTCAGTGTCAGCGCCATGCTTTTGGGCTTGATTTTAGTGCTGGGTTTAGAATATGTTGGATCAAGGTATCAGGATGATGCCTTATAACTCTCTGCAGGCAGTGTAATTTGATAACCAAGTCGGCCCCATTAATTTCTAGTCTAGTCTCTGCACTAGTCTCAGTTTTAACGCTGACAGCCATCATTTTAGTGACTGGCTGTAGCAGTCATAACTCGGCGCCTATCAGCAGCCGTTCAGCGCCGCCTAGTAACCGAATATTGGTGCATCAGGTGGAACCAGGGGAAACACTTTACTCTATCGCATGGCGCTATGACCTGGATTTCCGCAAGCTGGCTAGGGCCAATGGCATAAGAGAGCCCTTCGTTATTAGTCGCGGCCAACTAGTGTCATTGGATACCAGCAAAATTAGTAGTGCGGCAGCCAAGACGGTCAACAAATCGGCGAAAAAGTCTCAAATAGCAGTACCTAAAGCCAAAACCAGTGTTGCGGTAAGCGCGCCAAAAGTCACGAAAACCCTTAAAAACAAGGCTAAACCTGCCTCCAGTCCGGTGGTGTATGGCACTAATTGGCAGTGGAAATGGCCGATTAAAGGTAAAGTAGTTGAGTCATATAGCCTTCCTAAGCTCCATAAGGGAATAAAAATTAAGTCCGTAAGTCGAGCAGCGGTGCGCTCTTCAGCCCCGGGCGTCGTAGTTTATGCAGGAGAGGGTTTACGCGGGTATGGTAAGCTGGTTATCATTAAGCACAGTGAGATATTGTTAAGTGCCTATGCTCACAATGACCAGATTATGGTCAGAGAAGGTCAGACGGTGAGACAGACAGAAATTATCTCTCGACTGGGTTCTGATGGTACGATGTATTTCGAAATACGCAAAGATGGGTATCCAGTGGATCCTGTTACCTATTTGAAATAGAAGATTTCAAGGCATAGTTTTTGAAGAGGTTGATAAATCGGACAGTAATTTCATCGACCTTGTTGAGCTAGCTCAACACAATGTAGTAAGCAGTAACGTTAGTAGAAATTAGAAATAGAAATAGGTAAAAAAGGAAGCGGTACAGTTCTGGAGAGGTCACTAGATGGTGACTTGGAACATGGAGTAACATTAAAAGGGATTATAACGTTATGGAATCAGCGTTAAAAACGGATCGAAAAAAAGTAGAAAACGACGATCAAGGAAGTTCATCGGAAGTTAGTCATCAGGTTATTGATGCGACTAGTCTCTATCTCAAAGAGATTGGCTATGCTCCGTTACTTACGGCAGCCGAAGAAGTCTTCTATGCTCGAAAACTCCTCAAAGGTGATGAATCAGCGCGCAAGCGAATGATTGAAAGCAATCTGCGTCTGGTGGTTAAAATCGCCCGTCGCTATGTCAATCGTGGCCTTGAACTCCTCGATCTAATTGAAGAGGGCAATATTGGCCTAATGCGTGCGGTAGAAAAGTTCGATCCTGAACTGGGCTATCGTTTCTCCACCTACGCAACCTGGTGGATTAGGCAAACCATTGAACGCGGACTGATGAATCAGACTCGCACCATTAGATTGCCGGTACACATAGTCAAAGAATTAAATGTCTATGTGCGGGCATCACGCAAGCTAGCTCAGAAACTCGACCATACACCGACACCGGAAGAAATTGCCGCGGAGGTGGATAAGCCAGTGGAAGATGTGCTCAAGATATTCAGCCTCAGCGAACGTATATCGTCCATCGATATACCTGTCGCCGAGAATGAAAAGAGCCTTATCGAAACTATTTCGGCGGAGGGCGCCAGCAGTCCTGAGCGGCAGATCGAAGGTGAAAACCTTTCTGAAGTGCTCAACAAATGGCTCACTCAACTGCCTGAAAAACAGCGCGAAGTGTTAGTTAGACGCTTTGGTCTGTTGCATCATCAGGAGGAAACCCTCGAACAGGTTGGTCGCGAGATCGGTCTCACCAGAGAGCGTGTGCGTCAAATTCAGGTTGATGCCCTGAGAAGACTGCGGGATGTATTGCGCAAACATGGCTTAAACGGTGATGTGTTGTTCGAAGAGCTAGACGGCGCTTAGGCATAATCGCGCTCAGGGCTGTGGACACCCAATTAGTCCACATAAAAAAACCGGCACTTGTTTAAGTGCCGGTTTTTTTTGCTTACTACTAGCTGGCGGAATTACTCAGCCAGATAGCGCTCGCGAGATGCCATAATTTCTGCGCGGCCCGCTTCAGCATTGTCCCAGCCTTCTACCTTTACCCACTTGCCTGGCTCGAGAGCCTTGTAGTTTTCAAAGTAGTGGACGATCTGCTTGAGCAGTAGCTCAGGCAAGTCACCAATTTCATGAACATGGTCATAGATCTTGGTCAGCTTGGTGTGTGGTACGGCGAGAAGCTTAGCGTCGACGCCAGACTCATCACTCATATTAAGGACACCAACAACACGGCTACGGATTACGGCACCTGGCACTACTGGGTAAGGGGATACAACCAAAACGTCCAGTGGATCACCATCTTCAGACAGAGTCTGAGGCACATAGCCGTAGTTAGCTGGGTAGAACATGGGTGTAGCTACAAAACGGTCTACAAAGATCGCATCGCTGTCTTTATCGACTTCATATTTGATCGGATCGTGATTCTGTGGAATCTCGATGATTACATTAATATCGTTTGGCAGATCGTTGCCTGGAGGGATGTCGTTGTAGCTCATGATTTTAAATCCGTGAATGTGAGTGTGAATTTGAGACTGCCGAGAGGTGGGCTGAATTTTACAGACGCGGATTATAGCGACTTGCTGAAAAATTGGCCAGTAGCTTAAGAAATTGGCGGCACAGAGGTACTGTGCCGCCGCATTTTTTACTTCAGTTTAAAGGTTATGGGTACGGTTATTTCGAAGTGATCGGTATTCAGGGCTGCTGGCAGCTCAGGAAAGGGTGCCGCTCGCTCCGTCGCTTTAATAGCCGCTTTGTTGAGTATCGAGTGTTTACTCTCCTGGGCTACGGTGACGTTCTCCAGGACGCCACTCTTACTCACGACTATGGCCATGCGCACAGTGCCCTCATAGCCTCGGTCAATAGCACGGCTGGGATAGCTGATCTTTTTGTAAATCTGCTGAACAACCAACGGCGTGTAGTCGCGCATGGCCAGGGCCTCAGTAATACTGAAGTCCACTTCGTCTTCAGCATCGTTACTCGCCACAGTGGCTTCAGCTGTCGTCTTGGGCAAGTCGCTATTCTTAAAGTTGTCACTAGCTGCAGTAGGTTTTGCAGCGGCACTTTGCTGCTTAGCTACTGCTGGCTTGGTGGTAACCGCTGCGATGGCTGCTACTGCAGTTGCCGCCTCTGGCAGTTTGTTTTCAAGAGGCGCTGGCGTTACCTTTGGCTTAGCTGGTACCGTGGCTTTGGCTTTGGCTTTGAGGTTCTTTTCGATGGCGGCCTTTGGTTTCACTTTTGCAACCACCACTGGTTCTGGTGGTAGTGTCCAGGACGCAGCCAGAGTGACTCGTTGCGGGTCTGTAACAACGGTCTCGAGCAGCTCAACTGCCGCTGGATTGTGCTCCTTGCCAAGAATCTCATCTTTAAAGCTTGTGGTGGGGGGGATGGCACCAATCCAAGTGTTGAGTAATAGGCCAAATACTTCCGCCGGCAAGTCGGCAACTAATTCGGTACCATTAAAACGCATTGACGTACCCTGGTCAGGGCTCGACAGATACTCAATAAAATCACCTTTTTGCGGTGCCGACTTAGCGGCCTGCATCAGGGTAATGAGATCTTGCGCGGACTTAGAGAAGGTTTCGCGGCTATTGTTGATTGAAATACTCTGCATCCACAAATTGAACCAGCGGCGTTTTGAGTAATTGTTTAAGACCCGCACTTCCAGGCGTTTTTGCCCCTGCATAGAATGAACGATACTGGGATTTTTCTGAAGCGTTTCTAAATAGAGCGCCGCGGCGAACTGGTCCTTGCCCAGATCTGAGTAAACACTGCTGCCATTCATTACTAGGTCGGATTGTGCCGCTGCTACTGAGCCGAGGCTCAGGGCGGTAATTATTTGCATGCCCCTCAACAGACACTTTAACGCTCTGGTGCGCTGTAAGATCGATCTCATAAACCACTTGTGAGGTTGGTTACTTTTTAGTTGAGCTATAGCTACCTGACCCGTACTGCTGTCTTGACTGTGCATTTGGAAAGTCCCTTTTGTGTGTCCCAGCGAATTCATCGCCGACCAACTGGACCACCATTGTCCCTAAGGAATAGTAGAGTTCAACCAAGTAAATACAAAATGCCAACTGTGACACCTTAAAGAGGGGTGACTTGTCGTGGATATCACATTTTAGGCCAGTCAACGTGGGGCAATTCCCCAGATTATTAGGCCTGATTCAAGCCTAAAACCCAAACGAGTAGGCTGTTTTTTTAGGCCATTAAAATGGTCACTTAAGCAATTCAAACTGCATTTTCTCACCACCAGGATGGAAACCGAAGTAAACTAACGAGGTGAATCTGCCGCAGACAGATGGTTAACAAAAATCAGCGAAAATGGAAGGCTACCCTTGAACAGTAACGTGCGTGTATCACTTTTTATCGGCCTGGCAATTGGCCTGTGGCTGATCTCTGGATTGTTTGCCTCTCCGGCAACCGAGAATAATTCCAGTAAAATCGAATCGAAACTCACCAATGTGCAGGCAGACTGGTTTGAGGTACAAGCCTACGAGCCGCAGTTGGTTTTGCGTGGGCGAACTGAAGCCAACCGATCGGTGGATGTGAAAGCGCAGATTGCGGGCCGTGTTATCGCTGTGCCTGCAGATGAAGGGGCGCTGATTGGGGCTGGAGAAACGATTTGTGAGATTGACCAAGAAGACCGCAAGCTGCGCTTGCAGCATGCCAAGGCGGGGCTTGTGCAAGCCACCATTGAATACCAGGGGGCACAAAAACTGAAGCAGGCTGGCTATCAGTCAGAGCTGGCCATTGCCCAGGCTAAAACTGGCCTTGAGTCGGCCCGAGTTGCGGTTGAGCGCAGCACCCTCGACCTGAATAACTTATCGATTAAAGCGCCTTTTGATGGCGTCGTTGAGCAACGTCCTGTGGAGGTTGGAGACTTTGTTCAGCCGGGCCAACTCTGCGCTCAGGTTGTCGAGCTCAATCCCTTAAAAGTCTCTGCAGTGATCACTGAACAAGAGATTGGTAAGATTTCCCTGGATCGCGATGCGCAGTTAACCCTGGTTAACGGAGAAACTCTGAACGGTAAAATTAGCTATTTGTCCCGCCAAGCTAACCCAGTTACCCGCAGCTATCGGGTTGAAGCAACTATAGCCAATCCGCAATTGCGTTTTTTAGCCGGTATGTCAGGAAGTCTGCAAATTGCAGCGCAGCCTATGTCGGCGCATCTTATTCCCTCGAGTTTAGTGTTGTTAGATGATGCAGGTGGTTTGGTGGTTCGCGCAGTGGACGATCAGGGCATCATTAAGACTCTGTCTGTGACCAATGTGGGTGAAAACAGCGATGGGGTTTGGGTGACGGGATTGCCTGATAGGGTGGCTCTGGTCACCGTGGGGCAAAATTATGTCACTGAAGCTGAAAAGGTTTCTGTTTCCTATGAAGCCAGCTCTTCTCCAAATGGCTCTTCTCCAAGTAGCACAGCTTTAAACCGCTCTGCTTTAGATAGCTCTGGCAGTCAGTAACAGGAATAACAAAACCGATGAAATTTCTTAATCTGATTGTCGACCACGCCAGAGCCACCCTTTCCATAATGCTGCTGGTATTGTTTGCCGGCACCATGGCTCGCATTGCCCTGCCAGTAGAAGTTAACCCTAACGTCACTCTGCCGTTGGTTATGATTATGGTCAGACATGATGGCATTTCTCCTGAAGATGGCACGCGTCTGCTGATTCGTCCGATAGAAAAAGAACTCAAAACCCTAGATGGCCTTGAAGAGATCAATGCCGTTGCCCGAGAGGGCGCCATTTATATTATGGCGGAATTCGATATCAGTGAAGATATAGACAAAGTTGTCTCCGAGGTGCGTGAATCGGTTGATCGTGCCAAGGCAGAGTTTCCTCAGGAGACCAAAGAGCCTATTGTCAACGAGCTGAGCCCCAGTCCTGAACCCACCGTGGTGATTACCTTCTCCGGGGAAGACGTCTCTGAACGAGAGCTTTACCGAACCGCCAAGTTCTTTCAGCGCAAACTCGAAATGCTGCCCGATGTTTTAAAAGCGGATATTTCCGGCCATCGCGATGAGGTGGTTGAAGCTGTATTAGACCCCTATCAACTCGAGCAATACAACATCACTGCGGATGAAATGCTGCGCTCTGTACGCGCCAATAATCTGCTAATCCCCGCCGGTGAAATAGATACAGCCCGGGGTCGGTTTGGTATCAAGGTGCCAGCCCTGATCGAAACCACAGAGGATATTCGCAACCTTCCTATTCGCTTTACTGCCGACGGTGTTATCACCCTCGGTGATGTCGCCGATATACGTCGTACCTTTAAAGATGCCGATGGTTTCAGCACGATTAATGGCCAGAAAACGATCGCCATTGATGTGCGCAAGCGCCTTAACGCCAATGCGATTCAAACTGTGGCATCCGTACGTGCCGCTGTTGCCAGTTACGAAAGGCAGTTTTCGCAAAATATTATTATTGATTACATCTTTGATAGCTCTGAATACGCTCAGTCTATGGTCAGTGAACTGCAGGGTAATATCCTCACTGCTATGTCCCTGGTGCTGGTATTGGTCGTCGCAACCCTGGGTGTACGCTCTGGATTATTGGTCGGCTTTGGTATCCCATTCTGTCTGCTTGGGTCGATGATAGTGATCTATCTTCTCGGCTTTAGCTTTAACTTCATGGTGATGTTCGGCTTGCTGTTGTCATTGGGAATGCTGATTGATGGCGCCATCGTGGTGGTGGAGTTCGCCAACACCCGTGCCTCGGAAGGCCTGTCCAATCGAGAAGCATATTTGGTGGCTGTAAAACGCATGGCGATTCCGGTTATTGCCTCCACCGGCACGACGCTTGCTGCTTTTTTACCGCTGCTGTTCTGGCCTGGTGTCGCTGGCGAATTTATGTCTTATTTGCCAATTACTGTATTTGCCGTGCTGGGCTGGTCCCTGACCTACGCACTGATTTTTGCGCCGACCCTGGGTATAGTGATTTCACGTCGCCGTGGTAAGTCTAAAAAACTTCCTGAGGATCATGGCTCTGAAGAGTCGGCAAAAAATCTCTTTCAACCGCTATTGAATTTCTATTTGAGGCTGCTGAAGCCGATTATTGCGCGCCCGACTATATCCTCTGTAGTCGCACTATTCTTCCTGTTGTCGATATTCTGGGGTTATGGCAAATTTGGTGCCGGTCAGGCATTTTTTGCGGATATCGAAAATCGTTACGGCGTGGTTAATGTGCGTGCTCAAGGCAACCTTTCTATCGAGGAACAACGCAAAATTACCGCTGAAGTCGAACAGCGTATCAACACCATTCCAGGCATCCAGCAGCTTTATGGCTTCAGTGAGGGTAACTCACTAACTCTTGAGCGAGATTCTAGTCGCGACAAGATCAGTTCGTTTTTGGTGGAGCTCTATCCCCGTGGGCAGCGCGAGCGGGGCAGCCTTGAGATTTTTGCCGAAATTCGTCGGAGCACTGCCAATATGCCGGGAATCTATGTCACCGGTAAGGAAGTCGAAGCTGGGCCGCCGGTGGGCAAGGATATTCAAATCCAGATTTCCTCTACTGATCGCGACTTGATGTATAAGACCACCGCGGAGATTCGCGATTGGATAGAGTCCAATGTCGACGGCCTTCGTGATATCGAAGATACGCTTCCCCTGGCGGGTATTCAGTGGGAAATGGTCGTCGATCGGCCCCATGCCGCGATGCTCGGAGTCAATGTAGCCAATATTGGCCAGATGGTGCAAATGGTAACCAATGGCGTAAGGCTGGGTGAGTTCCGTCCAGACGATGCCGATGATGAAGTTGAGATTCGCCTGCGCTATCCGGAGAAGAATCGCCAGTTAGCCGCCCTGGATGAGTTACGCGTAAACACTCAAGCTGGGCCGGTGCCGATCAGCAGCTTTAGTCAGCGTGTCGCCAAGCCTCGCGTAGATGCCATTCAGCGTATTAATATGCTTGAGACAGTCTTTATTTTGGCCAATACCGAAGATGGCTATCTATCGAATAATCAGACCACTGCTATAGCGGCCTGGTTGGACACCCAGGATATAGATGAGTCAATCAAAGTGGTCTTCCGTGGCGCCAATGAAGAGCAGGCTGATTCAGCTGCGTTCCTCAGTGTTGCGTTCTCTCTGGCCATGTCACTGATGTTAATTATGCTGGTAATGCAGTTCAATAGCTTCTATCAGGCATTCCTAATTCTGTTTTCAGTGGTGATGTCCACGGCGGGTGTCATGCTGGGCTTGCTGATTTCTCAGGCGATCTTTAGCACCATTCTAACTGGCGTAGGCATAGTCGCGCTGGCGGGTATTGTGGTGAACAATAATATTGTCTTGATCGACAGTTACAACTTTTTACGTCGCAGCAATACCAGCTTGAGTGCAGCAGAGGCGGTGTTCTCTGCGGCTAAGTCGCGCTTTCGTCCGGTGATGTTAACCACTATTACGACTGTGGTTGGCTTACTACCTCTAGCCAATGGTTACAGTGTCGACATCATTAATCGCAGCTTCGAAGCTGGTGGCATGGTCTCTACATGGTGGCAGCCGCTAGCCAGTGCCATCGTTAACGGCTTACTACTCTCCACTATTTTGACGTTACTGTTAACCCCAGCAATGTTGTTGCTTCCGGAAATTATTTCCAAGCGCTTTGGTGTTCGTGTGGGCAGCAATGAGTTTGATAGCGACGCCGCCTAACTTTTTAACTATCTACCTAAATAGTCGAGTACTGGATATAATGCCAGTGCTCGGTTGGTTCCTGCATCCGCATCTAGTATCCTAACCGTCTTGGCATCTGTCTCAATGACGCTTTAGTGCAAGGCTTTTAAACACAAGGCACTTAAACACAAAGCTCTTAAACAAAAAGCCTTTTAGTACAAAGCTTTTACCAGCAGTGCTTTCATAAAAGGCGTCTCAATGGACCCGGCTAGCGCAACAAGAAAAATCATTCACTGTGATTGCGACTGTTTTTACGCCGCGGTGGAGATGCGTGACGACCCCTCCCTACAAAACTACCCGA
>Ga0209194_1000187_pt1 | contig 55995 bp, 54 predicted proteins | sample COGITO_mtgs_1004_FD_184787 | JGI IMG/M metagenome (GOLD analysis project Ga0209194, IMG submission 184787) | Pelagic marine microbial communities from North Sea - COGITO_mtgs_100413 (SPAdes) (version 2) | ecosystem: Environmental > Aquatic > Marine > Epipelagic ... | reverse complement strand
AGCCTGCTCGCCAGCGTCGGCTTCGACGACATCCTAGATTCTTTAGGGTTGCCAGATATTGGTAGTTCTACAACGTCCACCACCTCCGCCTACCAGCCAACCGGGACGGCTACAACGATTCAGCCCACCCTAGGAGAAACTACGACGCTTCAGCCTGGGACTACTTACACCACTGACAGCACACCTGGCATAGATCCTTCTAACGTAACGGCCAGCCGTCAGTCACCTTCTGAAGTTGCCGGTGTTGTTGCTTTAGTTGGCGTCATGCTGTTTGGCGCCGTCACCGCAACCGAGATTCTCCAGTTGGAGCAGCTCACGCTAATCGTGCGCGCCATCATGGAGATTGCGGGTCAAGTCCTCATCGGTGCGCTCATCTTGGCCATCGGTCTATATGTGGCAAATCTGGCTTATCGCCTGATTAAGAGTAGCGGCGCTCGCTCTGCGGGCATGCTGGCTCAAATCACGCGCGTTGCTATTTTGATCTTCGTCGGTGCAATGGCGTTAGGCCAAATGAACGTAGCCCCTGGAATTGTCAACCTTGCCTTTGGTTTACTGCTAGGTGCGGTTGCAGTTGCGATCGCGATTTCGTTCGGTCTAGGTGGCCGAGATGTTGCCAACGAACAGCTCAGAAGCTGGCTCAACCAGTTCAAATAAACGTTAATGCTCAAGCTCAGGCATCGGAAGCCCTAACCTGAGTCTTAGCCCCAACTTGAAGCAGCCCTTAGCCGGATATTTTCTGACTAAGGGCTGTTTTTATAGGCATATAGGCAGCGGAGGTCCGCTCGACTTCACAAGCTTCGATACAATATCAGCATCTAGATATCATTTTTACTAGCGACCATTCATACGATGAAAAGCGAAGACCTCGCGAAGTACATAGAAGACACCGATGGCATGGGAAAGCCTTGGCTCCTACTTCAGCTACGGCTAGCCAAACTGAAAGAAAGAAGAGACGAACTCAGCACTGAAGAATTCAACGCCCAGCTCGCCGAACTGCACGAGGCACTAATGAAATTAGGTGAATGGTGGGTTGGCCAAGAGCAAGACGTCTTTTAAATATTTTTCCCACGTCCCGATTTCTAGGTATAAATTTTCAAACCCATGAGTAAAACTTCCAGCGACTCTAAGAACGACAGTCAACTAGAAACTAAATCAGACGCCAAGGAAAAAAAAGACAGCAAAGCGACCAGTCAAAGTGAGCACAAGCCCGATAACGAATCGGCCAAAGAAATTGCCGCTCGCGCGACCGGGAAAGTCCAGTTTGACAATCCTAGATGGTATCTCAGTCGAGAACTGAGCTGGTTAGAATTCAACCGCCGAGTTCTGCACGAAGCGCTAGATAGCCGCACGCCTCTGATAGAGCGGCTCAAATTTCTCGCTATTTTCAGCTCAAACCTAGATGAATACTTCATGGTGCGCGTCGCTGTCATCAAGCAGCAAATCGAAGCCGAAGTCAATAAGCGTACGCCCGATGGCCGCACCCCAACAGCACAGCTGCAAGATATCGGCAAGCGACTGCGACCTATCATCAAGCAGGCCCACCAGTTCTTCCAGAACGAGCTGCGACCTCAAATGCTCGATAGTGGCATCTGCTTGCTCAACTACGCCGATCTCAGCTCAGAGCAGCAGGTCTACCTCGATCGATATTTTACAGAGCAGGTGTTCCCCGTTCTGACGCCCCTTGCTGTCGATTCAGGGCATCCCTTTCCCTACATTTCCAACCTCAGCCTCAACCTTGCTGTCGAAATTCAGGAAGTAGACGCCCCCGAATCCCACTTCGCCCGCGTAAAGGTGCCTAAGGTGCTGCCGAGGTTTGTTCAGCTTCCACCTAAGCTAAGACCTAGAGTCCCTGCAGAAGAAGGCGCTAAGTCAGTCGCAGCCCCTTGGGCAGGGGTTCCTATGGAACAGATTATCTCGCATAACATTGCGGCCCTTTTCTCTGGCATGGAGGTCAAAGACTGCTATCCCTTCCGCATTACGCGCAACGCCGACCTCTCTGTAGAAGAAGATGAAGCCGATGATTTGATGCTAGCTATCGAGCAAGAGCTGCGAAAGCGCAGACTCGGTGGATCGGTTGTCCGCCTAGAAATAGGCACTGGGATGGACTCAGGGATGCGCACCACCTTGATGAACGAGCTTAAAATTCAAGAAAAAGACGTCTACGAAATTGAAAGCCCTCTCGGATTAGCCGATCTCATGAGCTTCATGAGTCTGCCCCTACCCGATCTTAAAGACAAGCATTGGACGGCAGTCACCTCGCCCTCTTGGAAAGCAGCTATCAATGAAGAAGGCAGCGACGTATTCTCCATGATTCGGCGGCGCGATCGCCTAGTTCATCATCCCTACGATTCCTTCACCAACTCTGTTCAAGCATTCATCACTCAAGCGGCTAGCGACCCAGGCGTCTTAGCCATCAAGATGACGCTATACCGCACCTCTGGCGATTCTCCTATCGTTAATGCGCTCGTCAAAGCTGCTGAAAACGGTAAGCAGGTCGTCGCACTAGTAGAGCTAAAGGCTCGCTTCGACGAAGAAAACAATATCAATTGGGCTAGAACCCTAGAGCGAGCAGGGGTTCATGTCGTCTACGGACTGCTAAACCTTAAAACTCACACAAAGGTTTCTTTAGTCGTCCGCCGCGAAGATAACAAAATTCGTCGCTATGTTCATATCGGCACGGGCAACTACAATCCCAAAACAGCCCGGCTCTATACCGATTTGGGACTGATGAGCTGTCGCGAAGAGCTTGGCACCGACCTGACGGATCTGTTCAATTATCTCACTGGCTATTCCAAGCAGCAGAGCTACCAAAAGCTGTTGATCGCACCCGCTAGTTTGCGATCACAAATGACTGAATTCGTCCGAGAAGAAGCTGCGATCGCCAAAAGCGGCAAGCCCGGACGCATCATCGTCAAAATGAACGCCCTAGTCGATCCTAAAATTATTGCCGAGCTTTACAAGGCTTCTCAAGCAGGCGTAGAAATAGATCTGATTATCCGAGGAATTTGCTGCCTTCGCCCCGGTATTACTGGTATCAGCGAAAATATTCGAGTAACCAGCGTTATTGGCCGATTCCTCGAACACTCTCGTATCTTCTACTTCCAAAATGAGGGTGACGAACGCTATTACATCGGATCCGCTGACTGGATGCCCCGAAATCTAGACCGCCGAGTAGAAGCCCTCGTTCCCATTGAAGAACCCTCTCTTCAAACCCGGCTCTTTGAGCTGTTAGAAATCTGCATGAACGACAACCGCCAAGCTTGGGAAATGAAGCAAGACGGCACCTACGAGCAGCGGCGTCCTAAAAAAGGAGAAACCAGTCGCAGCACCCACAAGGTTCTAATGAAAAAAGCACTCGCTCGAAGATAATCTACTCAAACTTCTCCAACTGATCTAACTTCAGCCAGGCGTTAGGCGTCGGCACTCGGCCAAACTTCACTAGCGCATAGTCATCGCGAGTCTCTAAAATCTCGCCCTTAGTATCAAATACGTACTTAGAGAGGCGGCGATCGCTCGCTTTGGCTTCCAAGCTGTTCTCAAACTTATCCTTCACTAGCCGGACAAAATCGCCTTTCTTTACGGGCATTGCTCAACTGCGCTCCATACCAACATTGACTACGGCTTATTGTATCGCCTCTCAATTGCGATCTACCGCTGACATTTTGGACAATAGTGCGCCGAGCGTCCAGCCAGCTTCAGCCGCACAATCTCGCTGCCGCAGGTTCTACAAGGCTCGCCTTCGCGGTCGTACACCCAGGCAACACCGCCATAGTTGCCGTTAGTCCCATGCACATCTCTAAAATCGCTAAACGTCGTACCACCCGCTTCTATGCTGGTCTTTAGCACCTGTCGAATCGCGCTATGCAGCCGAGCAATCCTTTTTGGACCCAGGCGATCGCACATCACCTCTGGCCGAATTCCGCTTAAAAACAGCGCCTCATCCGCATAGATATTGCCAATACCCGCCACCAACTTTTGATCGAGCAGCGCATTCTTAATCGGTCGCTTGCGGCCCTTCAACGACTCGGCAAGATACCTCGCCGAAAAATCCTCAGAGAAAGGCTCCGGCCCCAGCCGCGTTAGCCCGGTCATCACAGACTCTATCGCTTGCTCAGGCGGCACCCACCACAGTCGCCCAAACGTCCGCTGATCGACATAGCGCAGCTCTCGATTATCGTCAAAAAATAGCCTTACTCGACAGTGAGACTGTACCGGCTCATTTTGATCTACCCACAGTAGCTGCCCAGTCATCCGAAGATGGACGCCCAACCAACCAGCTGTCTCGCTGTTCTCACCATCCACGTTAGCCAATGCGCCGCTAGCAGCCGCTACGCCATTAGCCTCCCCAACAGAACTAGCAGAGCTAACTCGCCTTAGCTCCGCCATCAAATACTTACCGCGCCGGTGCCAGCTATCAATCCACGCACCCGTAACGCCTGACAAAAAGTCATCAGCCAGCTCAGGAAATTCGATAGTACGCGCTAAACATACTTCGCCTCCCTGCACTGGCTGATTGAGCGAGACTCGATTAAGTCCCAAACGGACGGTTTCTACCTCAGGTAGTTCAGGCATTATCGAACCTGCAACCCGTTAGCGCGTTCCATACCGCATTGTTTTCTACTTTGCCGCCAGCTACTTCGCCGCCAGCTACTTCGTATTGTCACCTTCGCCAGGAATTTTACCTTCAGCTACATCAGTTGTTCTGCTATTGCCTTTCTTACTCTTAGAAGAAAGCGAACCTGCCGCTGCCGACTTCTTAGGCGGCGCTTCAACTTCTACTAGCTCCGACTCCGCAAAGTTGTTGGTATTCACGCCTGCGTAATTCACCAGACCAAAGCGCACTACCACGGGGTACTTAATTCCGCTTTGATCGACGGAAGCTACCGAGCCAACTTGGCGGAACCAGTAGGACTCAGGACGAAGAATTCTAACCTTAGAACCACGCTGAACCATGAATACTAACCCTCTCAAAAATGTTAGACAAAAGACGCTTACCTCGGCTTGCCCTTAGGGTAACTAAATAGGCTAGTCAAAGAGCTACTCGCTATCAAGATTACTACTCTGAGCGGCTTTGAACTCATTTTTGCGGTTTAAGTTTTATTGCTGTCAAACGATAATTTTTGCAAAGCCAGTTGATTCATTACTCAGATCGTCATCGGCTTTGGCACCTCCCAACATCAAACCCAACGCAAAAAAGCTGATAGGAACGCCTACCAGCCTTTCTACATGGAAAATTTTCTTTCAGCACCGTTTACAGGCTAGCTAAAAGCTAAGAACGATAGACAGCGACTACTGGCAAACCTGGCATCATCGCTTGAGAATTCGTCTCAGGTGGCGACAGGATAAGCGAGCCAGGAATAGCATCTAGCGAGGGCTGTAGGTTGGTAGAAGCCGCAGGAACAGGCACAACTGGAAGATTAGGCAGCAGCGCTTGGTTGCTAGGTACAGGCACCGAAGGCACAGGAATAGGCGGAGTCGAGACAGGCAGAGCAGGCGCAGTTGGTCTTTCTGCTTGCACATTCGCTGTAATCGGTCTAGAGACTTCAACTCCGTTCTCTTCTAAGATCACCTTTGGCTCAAAGGCCAGCGTCTCAATCCGCTTTACGCGAACGCTGCCGCCCGCAATGCGATCGCCCACCTTCACGTATCGCTCAGGCTCGCTACCCGATCGCAAAATAGCGTAGGGTTCACTGCCCAGTTGGATAACGCCAGAAACTGAAACCGTTGGCGCAATAATCGGTTGAGGAACAGGCGGTAGCGTCGCAATAGGAGAAGGATTGACCAGAGGCTTACCAGCAGGTTGCACTCTGACTGGCGGAGGCGTTGGCGCAGATCTAGCCGCAGCCGCAGGCCCGCCCCCATTGCTAGCCGCACCAGTTCTAGCACTAGCGCCAGCACCTTGGCTAACGCCAGAACTGCGCGCACCTGAACCCGCAGCGCCAGACCCCCCGACAGAAATTCCATTGCCAGCAGCGCCCACCGGTAGCTCTGCCAGTTCGGGAGGGGGCGGAATCGGCAGCGTCGCAAACGGGTCGCTGCGGCTGCGCTGAACCTTTAAAGTTCTTGCATTCGCGTCAGTTGATTGAATTAAGTCGGCGGAAACAGAGGCTCCTGCCGACTTCACCGTAGGATCGGCAAAGGCTTCAGCATCAGTCGCTTCATCGCCATCAGGCAGACTAGAGCCAGCCTCGCTGAGGCTAGCTGGATCGAGCGGGTCAATAATAGCAACATCTGCGCCTTTATTGAAAAACTGACATCCCGCTAGTGGAATAGTGGCAAGTGAAATAAGCAGCAAGCGCCGCATGTTCTAATCCCTCCCAGGACTGGCTAATGATGAGCTAGTTCGTCTAATACGCATACAAACCTGCTTAGGATAGACAAACAGCAGACAAAAACTGACGCCTCAAGGAGGAAATCAGCAATATTAGTTGAAATATCAATAGTTCTAAGATTCCCCAGCGGGCTGCATGATTACCTGCAAATGCTTAAGCCCTTTCTTTACTCGACGCGAAACCGTCACAGAGCTAATACCCAGCCGCTCAGCCGTCTCCTTCTGAGTCAAATCGTGCAAAAACACAAACTCGACCACTTCGCGCGTCCGTTTTTCTAGCTGCGACAGTGCCTGCTGGAGACGAATTTTATCTTCTTGTGCCAGTTGAAAGCTGCGGTAACGAGCATCCGGCAGCAAATCTCCTAAAGAAGACGCACCACCATCATTTTCCTTAACCGGCGCATCCAAACTCAGCAAATTTCGATTGCTGCTAGCAATCCGCACCTGCTGCCATTCTTCCACCGTAATCTCTAGCTCATCGGCCACTTCCTGGTCACTCGGCCGCCGATTAAGCTCCTCTTGCAGGTGCCGAATCGCTCTAGCCGACTGGTTTTGCAGCGATTGCCACCGTCGAGGAATTCTAACAACTGTGCCCCGATCGCGTAAGTAATGCTGAATTTCGCCTCGAATGTATGGAATCGCAAACGAGCTGAACGCATAGCCTTTTTGCAGGTCAAACCGCTCGGTTGCACGAATCAACCCAATACTCCCTACCTGCATTAAGTCGTCAAACGTCTCGCCAGAGCTGTGTAACCACCGATGAGCCTCGCGCCTGACCAGCCCAATATTCATTTGCACCAGTTGATTTCTCAGAAGAGGAGAAGGCTCCTTTTGATAGTTAGTTAATATTTCGAGCGACTGACTTTTAAGTGCTTGATTAGAAGAAGGCATAGATTAAAGGGGCCTGCAAAGAATAGCAATGGCCTCTTGGCAGGATGCACGCCTAAAGAAATAACGCCACAGGCGGCTAGCGAAAATCTCAGCAGAGATGACGTACAAAAAATGTACAAAAAATGGAAGATGCCAAGCTGACCTCCCTAGCCTAGTTAAGGTCTTTTCCTCAAGCAATCGCGTTTTTACGGAATTAACAGTCCTGCATTGTGACAAGGACTGCTTAGCTAGCAGCTCATTTCTCGACTAAATACAAACACGATGTCCAGCGAACGCAGCGCTGCTAGTAACCATCGAGCATATTTACGCGATCGCAAGCTAATTTAAAAACTTTCTATCCAGCACCCATATATCTCACAAGAATGCCAATCGAAGCCATAAAGGCATTATGTGGATAGAGTAGGCCAATAAAAAACCAATAAAAAAGGAGACTATCCAGCAGGATAATCTCCTAAGTATTCAAGCGCTCAAGCATTTAAACGCTCATTCTCTGAAATTTAGGCTTTAATCTTACAGCTAGCAAACAAGGCAGCTAGCTATGTAAAACTACGCATCGTAGCCAGTTTCAATTCGACCGTAGAATATACCCTGCAAACGAACATCGTCAGCAGCAGCGGTACCCATATCCGTATCAGAAGGCTGCTCCGAGATGAAGGTTCCACCAATCTCGCCAGTTGCACTATCCACTTTAGAAACCTGCAGTGAAATAGAACCTTCTCCCATGTCAAACGCTTTCACGTTTTCGCGGGAAAGATCGACGGCATCGGCCCGAGCAGGTAGCGCAACCGCGTTGTCGTAACCAGTGGTTAAACCTCTCGCCTTGGGATCTAAGAAGTTAGAAGTCCGGTAAGAAGGAACCCTAAAATCACCCTCAAAGTCGGTAGAAGTCGTAACCGCATTCAAACCTGATTGAGATTGAGCTTTAAGACCCTTAATCGTAAATAGAAAGGGGATCTGCTCGCCGCCAGGCAAAAGAACGGTAATCGGCTGAAAGTCCATGCCCAACTTTTCATCAAAGAGAAGACTCCCATCGGACTGGAGAGTAACGTCGCCGCTAACCTGCTCGATAGAAGTGGTGTAGCGCGTTAGGGACTTGCCGGGTACAAACTCAGCTTCTTTGCGCCGGTTAGACGACTCTTGCTTAACAAAGAAGCTAGTGGGTTCTAGGCAAAGATCTACCAGCTTATAAGTGGTGCCATCTTCTATAGGAATTTGGCCACGACGAGTTTCATCCACCTGAGGACAGCTATTAGCGAGCCCGGTGTTGCGAATTTGGTCGTAGGTGAGTGGAATGTCACCCGTTGCAGTGGGCGCTTCACTACAGGCGGTTAGGACACCTAAGCAAAGAGCAAAAAATGCAGCGAGCAGAGCGCGATACCTCATGGTCAACCTCAAGACGTTTTGGTAATTAAAAAATAAGGGAGAATTAGTACCTCATTTTACACCTAGACCGCCCGGTTTGAGACGCCTAAGCAATCTCTGCAAAGGCTTGCACCGCTGACGACTAATCGCGTAGGCTCTGACAGGTTGCTTAAGAGTAAGTTTAAAAAAGTTCACACAAACTAGCCATGCATTCATTCAGCTAGTCGTTTAAAGGTAGGCGCCATCTCACAACCCAACCATCTAAATTATTCAAATAGGGCACAAAATACGGTGAGCATTTCTGTCTCTTCTTCCGATTTACCCGAAGATCTCCAGCAGCTAACGCAAAGGGTACGAGTCGCCGCTGAGGTTCGAACGGGCAACTGTATCGCGCTATTAGAACTACTGCGACTGTTAGAGAGTCTTCACTTTGAGATTCGCGACACGATGTTTCGCGATGCGCTACCAGACAACCGGCAGCGCTTATACCGACTGCTCAAAGATATTGAGCAAGAAGGCGGCTGGCCTTACATCAAGCGAATGCAGCTACTAGCACTGCTAGAGCACCTAGACGAAGAAGGCGATGAAATCCCCAAAGAAGATATTTAAAGCCAGCGACAGCTGCCCTGCGTATTTACTTGAAGCCTCTGTAATACTATCGAGCTTTCAAATCTATTCTGCTGATGGCCTTTTAAGGTTGTAAACAATCAGTACTTTTAGGTGTCACAGCAAGTAGGTAAATTCTCCTGCAATCCAATTAGGATAGCGGAGATTCTACAGAGGTTTGTAGCGATCCTCTCAGGCGACAGCAAAAGCAGCGGTTCAGTTTTAAGTCAGGCAACTATGGTCTTTGGAACACATTTTGGTGGAAAAAACAGCGCGGTGCCTATCCAGCGAAAAGGCAAGCTGCAAGTTGGCAAAGCTACTCTAAAAGAGAGTTGCATAGCCCAAATCTGGAGATCGCGTAGGCAGAGTCTCCTTTTATCTGGCGCCGGCCGCACCAGCAAGCTAGCCGCTAGTCTGCTAGCCGGAACCCTAGCTATCGTTGCGCAGGGAACCTTTTTAGCCCCGACGCAGGCTGCTCAGCTCAACCAGTACTGTCAGGTTCCGCAAGCAGACGCCGACCAGAAGGAGAGGCTACGCATAGCGGGTAGTCAGGGCGATGCCACCGCACAGAGCCAGTATGAGGCAATCTCGCAGCAGCACGCTCAAGAAGTACAGAGCTGCCGAAGGTCGCAGTGGCCAAAAAATCAGGCCGTTTGGCTACGGCTGTATCCCTGCGACTTACAGCCGGGCAGACTGGACGAAATTATGGATCGCATCGTGAACCTGGGCTATAACCAGGTCTACATTGAGGCATTCTCCAACGGGCAGGTGCTGCTGCCCAAAAATAACAATCCAACTGTTTGGCCTAGCATTGTTCAAGCTAGTGAATATGCCGACAGAGATTTGCTAGCAGAGGCGATCGCAGAGGCCAAAGAGCGCAGAATCAGTCCGCAAGCCTGGCTCTTCACGCTAAACTTTGGCTACTCCTACGGCCAACGCTCAGATCGTAGACAGGTCCTCGCTCGCAATGGCCAGGGGCTAGACACGCTAGACGTATTTGATGCGGGCAACAGCGGCTCTTCGGAAGAGGCTTTTATCGATCCGTACAATCGGCAGGCGCAAGGCGACTATCTACGCATGGTGCAGGCGGTAATTGCGCGCAAGCCGGACGGTGTTTTGTACGATTACGTGCGCTATCCTCGTTTGGTGGGCGCGGCTTCAGTCGTTGACAAAGTTAAAGACCTATGGATTTATGGCCCCGCTGCGCAGCAGGCGCTGATTCAGCGTGGCGGCAATGGCAAAGGCACCGAGCTGATTCGTCGCTTTTTGCAGCGCGGCTATCTGACAGACAATGACATTGCTCAAACTGATAGCCTCTACCCAACCGAAAGCGAACCCCTTTGGCAAAGTCGCAATCCACCAGCGGTTGCCCCTAAAGACTTAGGCTCACCGGCTTCTAGAAGGCCAGGTATACAAGAAGAACTTTGGCGGCTAAGCGTCGCCCATGCTATTCAAGGCGTTGTTGATTTCTTACAAGTAGCAGCCACGCCCACCCGGCAAGCTGGCTTACCGGCAGGCGCAGTCTTTTTTCCCGGTGGAAATCGTGCGGTCAACAGCGGCTACGATGCCCGGTTGCAGCATTGGAATCGCTTTCCTAGCTGGATAGATGCCTATCCGATGGCCTATGCCATCTGTGGCACCAACAACACAAGCTGCATCACGGATGAAGTGCAAGCGGTGCTAAAAGTGCGCAATGCAGCTAGCGTAAAACCTGCGATCGCAGGCGTGTGGGGTTCGAATCGCGATCGACCTTCTTTAGAAACCCAAATGGATGCCTTACAGCGTTCAGAGCCGCAGCTTAATACAGTGAGCCACTGGGCTTTCGGTTGGCAAGACGCAGAGTTTGATCGCCAGCGAAAGTTCTGTAGTGCGCCGCAAAGCGTCAATCGAGATTCGATTTTGGGCAATCGAGTCAGCGAGAAACAGATGAGCAGCAGCCAAGTCGACGTACCCGAATAAGAGCAGTTACTTCGACACCAGATCGCCTAGATAGCCTCTAGGCGTGATAAACCAGCCCGCATAGCTGCGGCTGCTGCGGTTGCCGATGATAACCGTGGTGAGCATGTCGATGGGGCAATCTAACATCTTGCCTAATGTAGTCAGCGTGATCTTTTCGTCTGGGCGATAGAGCGATCGCGCCAAAGCCACCGGAGTATCTGCCCCACGATGCCGCAAAAAAGTATCTCGCGCAAACTCAATTTGCTCAGTCCGCGTTCTGGATTTAGGGTTGTACAACGCCACAATGAAGTCCGCGCTTGCCGCCGCTTGCAGGCGAGTTTTGATCATGTCCCAGGGCGTGAGCAAATTGCTGAGGCTAATGGCGCAAAAATCGTGCATTAAAGGCGCACCTACTCGAGAAGCCGCTGATTGCAGCGCACTTACACCCGGAAAAACCCGAACTGCGGGCGTTTTACCGTCCCATTTCTGAGCGCGGAGCTCTTCTAGTACTAGACCTGCCATGCCATAAATGCCGCAGTCTCCCGATGAGACAACAGCGACCGTTAGCCCCCACTTTGCCAAAACAATGGCTCTTTCCGCTCGCTGTCGCTCTTGCGTAATCGGCAGCGCTTCTACGATTTGCCCTGGCCGCAGCAAAGACGCGATTAACTCAACATATAGCTCGTAGCCAATCACCACGTCGGCATCGGCAATCGCCGCTTTTGCTGCAGGCGTAATTTGGTTAAGACTGCCGGGGCCAGTGCCCACTAAGTGAAGTTTGCCAGCACGCCCGGTGTAGCCAATTTCGGCCTGAGCGATCGCCACCGTCACAGCCCCTTTGTAATTGGGATGCTTCACGACCTGCTTTTTCACTCGCAAATCGCTAGCTCTAGGATCGTCTGATTTTTTAGAGTTTGAGGTAGCTGTCATCGAATCTAAACGATTCCACTGACCGGCCACGGCGATCGCCGCTGCCTCAGATACGCTAGGCGTTCCAACGGCATCTTGCACCACCTTTGAAGGATTGGGCACCGCAATCTTTTTCAATACGCTGGCTTTAAAGCATCGCAGCGGCCAGCTTTTCTCTTTCACTAGATCAAGCAGTCCAGCTTCATCTGCCTTCAGATCCAGCGTAGCCACACCCGCGATCGCCTCCATTGCCAGATGGTTCTCCCGGCAAACTTTCTCAACTGCATACTCAATCAATGCTTTATCCGTATCTCGCTCGCAGCCAATGCCCAGCCAGAGCACGCGCGGATACCACTGCACCTTTGGAAAGCTAGACGTTTCATCAAACTTGCGCTTAATCGGACTAATCCAAACTCTAGCCCGTGGCTGCTTTTGGCCTTCGCGGTTCTCTTTCGAAGAGGCGCTGCCAACGCTAAGCTCAGGAAAACCAAACTGAAAGGGATGCCCTGTGGGCAGGTGAGACTGCCATAAATCTGAACCAGCCTCTTGCAGAACCTGAACTGGCAGCTCAGCAGCGATCGCAGCACTTACCCCCGTCCAATCACCCGGCCCCTTAGACCAGCCAAATGGAACGCCCAAGGTGTCTATCCCAGACAATCCAAGGGGATTAGAAGCGCCTGTTAGCACAGGCTCACTATCTAAAAGCTGGCTTATTTTTTGGGTGAGGCGATCGCCCCCACCCTGATGCCCGCCACATAGACTAATTGCAAATTTTCCAGCCGAATCGACCACCACCACAGCAGGATCGTCCGCCTTATCGGTCAACAGCGGTGCAATGAGGCGAACCACTGCGCCGCTGGCAAGGCAAAAGACAAAAGCCTCATAGTCTTGCCAGTTCGCCTGTAAAAAAGTCGCTAATGAGCTGTCGTAGATACGGTAATTAAGATTTAACGCGGTAGCTTCTACCTGCAGTTTGGGTGAAATCCATAGTTGCGCGATCTCTTGGCAAAGGGGTGATAAACGACGAAGACCCGAAGGTGTCGTCGTAATCGCGGCAATAGGTAACATAGATACGTTCTGGAGCTAACCGGCTTGAGCTAACTGGCGCAGATAAAGACGCCAAGGCTTCTGATTCTACCTGTTGTCAGACTCTCTATAGCCTTTTCTTCGTCCCATTCAACCTGCATGAAAGCTTGCAGAAAGCTTATAGGTTAAACAGTCTCTAAACTTTCTCTGACTGCTTGACAGCGGCCTGCGGCTGAGGTTGGAATTGGAATAAGGTATAGACCACGTTACGACGAATGCCCGTCATCATATCTAGGAAGACTTCGTAGCCTTCGCTCTTATATTCGATCAGCGGATCTTTCTGGCCGTAGCCACGTAATCCGACTGTCTCACGCAGGGCATCCATCTGCTGAAGGTGCTCGCGCCAAAGCGTGTCAATCTGCTGAAGGATAAAGAATCGCTCAGCTTCGCGCATCAGACCAGGCTTGATCTGATCAACCTGCGCCTCCTTAAGGTCGTAAGCGATTCTTACCTGTTCGGAGAGGAACGTTTTAATCTCGCCCATTGAAAGGTTTTCTAGCTGGTCGGGCGTAAGATCTGCTAGCAGGTAAACAAACTCTTGAACCTTACTAACTACGCTGTCTAAGTCCCATTCTTCCGAAGGCAGCTCTGGGTTGACGTAGGCTTCTACAATATCGTTCATGGTCTGTACGGCGTAGCCTAGCACCAGTTCTTTGAGGTCTTCGCCTTCGAGTACACGGCGACGTTCAGCGTAGATGGCGCGACGCTGGTTGTTCATTACTTCGTCGTATTCGAACACCTGTTTTCGAATGTCGTAGTAGTAAGTCTCTACCTTTTTCTGTGCGCCTTCGAGCGATCGCGTCAACATTCCCGACTCAATCGGCATGTCTTCTTCCACGCGGAAAGCATTCATTAAGCCCGCTACGCGATCGCCACCAAAAATCCGCAGCAAGTTATCTTCCAAACTCAAGAAGAACTTAGTAGACCCTGGATCTCCTTGACGCCCGGCGCGACCCCGCAGCTGGTTATCCACTCGGCGCGACTCATGACGCTCCGTGCCAATGACGTGCAGTCCACCTAGCTCGATCACAGAATCGTGAGCCGTTGAGGTCAGCGCTTCGTAGCAATCGAGCACCTCGTTGTAGATATCCCGTAGCTTTTGGACGACCGGATCATCTGTAGGCGCTTTTTCGGCTGCGATCGCCACCTTATCTTCCGCAGCCAACTCCGAAAGACTCTGCTCGCCGTAGGTCTTAACCGCAAAAGACACCGCTTCTTTCAAGTTAGCCTGAGTCTCTGGAGACAGCTCTGTAGGGAAAATCTGTGGCGCGACTCTCCAAGTTTTTTTCTTTTTGCCATCGGCAAAGCCTAAAGCACCGCTGCCATTTTTCGCCCCGGCAGCTTTCGCTACGCCAAACTTGTCGTCGTCTTCGGGCTTTACCAACCGGGGCATAAAGTACTCGCGCACCTTAAGCCGAGCCATATAGTCGGCGTTACCACCCAAAATGATGTCTGTACCGCGACCCGCCATGTTAGTGGCAATCGTCACCGAGCCACTTCGACCCGCTTGAGCCACAATCTCCGACTCTCGCTCTACGTTCTCGGGCTTCGCGTTCAGCAAGTTGTGCGGCACCTTCAGATCGCTCAGCAGCAAAGAAAGCACCTCAGACTTTTCGACGCTGGTAGTGCCGACTAGTACCGGGCGGCCAGTTTCGTGCATATCGGCGCATTCTTGAGCGATCGCATTCCACTTAGCATTCTCGGTCTTATAAACCACGTCCGCCAAATCTCGCCGCTGCGAAGGTCGGTTCGTCGGAATAATCGTCACTTCGAGCTTGTAAATTTTCTCAAACTCAGCCTCTTCCGTTTTCGCCGTACCCGTCATTCCAGACAGCTTAGGATACAGCAAGAAAAAGTTCTGATAAGTAATAGAAGCCAGCGTTTGCGTCTCAGGCTGAATCTCAACGTGCTCTTTAGCTTCAATGGCCTGGTGCAGTCCATCGCTCCAGCGCCGTCCGGCCATCACTCGCCCGGTAAACTCATCAACGATCACAATCTCACCGTCTCGCACGATGTAGTTAACGTCTTTCGTAAAGAGTTCTTTCGCCTTAATCGCATTGAAAATATAGTGCGCCCAAGGATCTTTGGGATCGAATAAATCGCCCACGCCTAGCAGATTCTCGGCCTTCTCAAAGCCCTCATCAGTCAGCAAAACGTTGCGAGCTTTCTCGTCCACTTCGTAGTCAACTTCATCGGCTTCTAGCTGAGTTGCCACCTCTGCAGCCTTCGTATACTTCTCGCCAGGACGCTCCACCTGACCGGAAATAATCAGCGGTGTCCGCGCCTCGTCCACCAGAATGGAATCAACTTCGTCAATCACGCAGTAGTTAAACGGGCGCTGCACTACGTCTTCCATTTGCGTAGACATGTTGTCCCGCAGGTAGTCGAAGCCAAATTCGCTGTTGGTGCCGTAGGTAACGTCGCAGGCATAGTTTTTCTTTCTGTCCGTCGGACTCATGCCCTGCTGAATTAAGCCCACGCTAAGGCCCAAAAAGCGGTGAACTTGGCCCATCCACTCAGCGTCTCGTCTAGCTAAATAGTCATTAACGGTTACAACATGGACGCCCTTGCCCGACACCGCATTCAAGTAAGCCGGTAGGGTAGAAACTAGCGTCTTACCCTCACCCGTCTTCATCTCAGCGATTTGCCCATCGTGTAGCACCATGCCACCGAGTAGCTGCACATCATAGTGGCGCATTCCTAGCACTCGCTTGGCTGCTTCTCGGACCACGGCAAACGCTTCTGTCAAAATATCGTCAGTATCTTCGCCCTTTTCTAACCGCTGCCGAAACTCAGCCGTCTTCCCTGTCAATTCAGCGTCAGAGAGCGCCTGCATCTCATCTTCTAGCAGGTTCACCTCTTTAATATCGGGCTGATACCGCTTGAGCTTCCGGGTATTAGGATCGCCTAAAAGTTTTTTTAGCATGTCAGGGCAATAGAGGATGAGCGAAGGACGAGACGAGAAAACGCCATGAGAGCGCCTCACGGTTAATTCTATCTAATGTTAGGAACTAAAATCGCCCTGATGGAAGGCGGTATTCCGGGCGGTTTACCCCCCTGTAGCAATGGTATCACCTGGGAATGGCCTCGCTGAAAGGTCGGTCATTCCTGCTTATATATCAACTACTATCACCTGCATGTTAGATCTCTTTCGCGATACCAAGCGCAATACAAAGCTAGTTAGCGCGGCCATTTTGCGCGATCGCACCAGTGTAATCTTGCTCGGCAGCGCCTAAATGACATCCCACACAGCTTCTCAGGTTTAAAGGCTGAGGCAGCGTCACATTAGGATGCAGCGCAAAAAAGTAATCTGAGTCGGACAGACGATACGGCGTAGGCCCTCGGCTTCGGTAGCTGCGAGAGTAGGTTTGCAAATAGTTGACCATGAGCTGCTGATCAAAAGGCGGAATGTCAGGTAGCGATACGCCGTAATGGGCCGGGTCAGTCACGATAGTTGCCCAGGCTTCAGTCGGCAATACAGCAGGCGGTAGCGCCACATGGCAAGAGGCGCAGCGCTCTACATAGATCTCGTACCCCACGGTGTGATTTTCAGCAACAGGATCCACCATGCCGTAGGGACTCACTGCTTGCACTGGCATCTCAATCGCTAGGCTCAGTGCAAAACTGAGCGCTACGGAGGCTAGGCAAATGAAAACAGCAGAGCACCCTTTTCGAACCAATTTTCTCACTAATCTGAGTCTAGGCATTTGCGGGTAGTTCATCAGTTTCATATTCGTACCGATTCTTTGGAACGCTACGCATCGGCTCAATACTCGTAGCTAAACTGTCAATATGGCTACAACCACAGCGTAGCGATTTCTATTATCAAGTAAGAAGGAAATGCATCTCAATAGAGTTGGGTTAGAAAGATCGCACTAACAGGCCAAAACTTTAACGTAGGTAGCTATCTATGGACGGTCGGCAAATTCAGTTTCGCTATGCAAAGGCACTCAATCCGGATCAGCTAGGGCAGCTTTGTGCGCTGTTTCGGAAAACGGCTTTTTGGGCGAAAGACCGCAGCGACGAGGACATGAGACGGGCGATCGCGCACAGCCATCCCATCGTCATCGCCTGGGCCGCAGCGCGAATGGTGGGCTTTGCTCGGGCGACCTCTGACGGCGTTTTTCGGGCCACCATTTGGGACGTCATGATTGACCCCGAATATCAAGGGGCAGGACTAGGCCGTAGGCTGGTAGAAACGTTAATTTCTCATCCTCATATGAACCGGGTTGAACGCACCTATTTGATGACGACTCATCAGCAGCGCTTTTATGAGCGCATTGGCTTTGAGCGCAACAACACGACGACGATGGTGCTGCAAAATCACTCGCTGCCGGAATGCCTGATAGAAGTAACTAGACTAGAAGAAGACATGCGTAATCCGAAGCAGGATCGCGATGACGGAACTGATAGCGACGGAGAAGCCGTTTACGCGCCCGCTTCGGCTTCCTCAGCTTCAATCTTTTCGCGCGAGTCGTCCCAGTAAGCGCTGTAAGTCCATTCTTCGCGGCTACCTTTGTCTACCGTTTTCCAGCGGTAGATTACGCCTTTGTTGGGGTTTACGCCCACTTCTAGCAGCTTTGCGCCCATGTAGTACTCGGTTTGCTTAAGGGTGCGATCGCGAAAAAATGGACTTTCGCTTTTAGAAATGGTCTTAGAAATATGTGCTTGGGTCGGTCTCGCCATCGTTCGAACTATGCTTGTAGGTAGCCACAATTTTATTACGCTAGCTGGAGAATCGAAAGACCTTGTATCGAAAGACCTTGTACCGTGGTGTTTGCGATCGCGTCAATAAAACCACTCCAAATTAACGCCCACCCGGCTATCGCCTTCGTCTGCCGTACGCTGCCATTCCAAATCGGTCGAGAGCCGTAGATCTTGAGTGAGTGCGTAGCCTACATTTACCTGCGTAATACTCAGCCCTTCACTATCGCCCACAATCCAAGACTGATCGAGCGTTATATCGGCTGCGCCCGTACGAGAAGGCACCGCCCGCAGCCGGACACCCACATTTGCCCCGCTAACGCTGTAGTCGTTCGCCGCTTTAGCATAGCGATAGCCCACGATAGGCGAAACGTTGACGTAGCCGCCTAAAGGCAAAACGTAGTAGTGCAGATCTGCGCCGTAGGCTTGGCGATCGCCTCGAAAATTCTGCTGATAATCTGCGCTCACCGTTAGCGGCGTCTTACCAATAAACGCATCCTCGACACCGATGATAAATCCGCTGGTGCTATCTGAAGACGGAAAGTAGCTGTAGCCAAGCTGCACCCTAGTAACAAAGCTAGGATCGTTGCGAATGTCTTCGCTAAGGTTGGGAATAGAGTCTAACCAGCGCTGAAGGACCGGGCTTTGCTCAATAACTTCTGGGGAAAGATTAAGATCTGAGTTTGGGGTTTGGGCGATCGCACTCGTTGGCCCGACATAGACGGCGGCCAACAAAGCAAAACAACTGATGTAGTAACGGCAAAGGTTGGCTCGCGGCAAGTTAGCTATCTGTCTCTAGTGTTCTGTAGATATAGATTAGTGGGCGATCGCTTAAAAGTCAGCAGGTGAGGTGTTATTCCTAATACCTGTAGCTGTCATGCCAAATAATTCATCGGATCGACGGGTTCACCATTGAGACGAACCTCAAAGTGCAAATGCGGCCCGGTAGAAAGTCCAGTTGAGCCGATTGCCGCGATCGCATCCCCTTTTTTCACCGTCTCCCCCTCACCCACATACAGCCGACTCGCATGACCATACAGCGTCGTCACGCCACCCCCATGATTTAGAATCACCGCGTTGCCATAGCCGCCATACCAACCCGCAAACAGCACAATCCCCGTCTCAGCGGCCTGAATGGGCGTCCCAGTATCTGCCCCAAAATCTGTTCCCGCATGGAAGCGGCTGTAGCCTAGCACCGGATGAAAGCGACTGCCAAACTGGCTTGTAATCGGCCCCTGGCTGGGAAACACCATCTTGCCCGAAGCCCGAGCCGCCCGCAGCGCTTCTTCTCTCGCCATTTTGGCATCCGCCGCCTGAGCTGCCGCCACCTTCTCTAAAATCAGTTCGGTGATGCTGTCGGAATCTTGATCGAGACGACTAATGGCCGCCGCCAAAGCGCCTCTATTTTCTTTTAATCGCGCAGTGGTCACCGCCTGCTGCTGAAGCTGCTCCGTATACTGCTCGCGGCTAGCCATAAGCTGCTGCCTTAGCAGTGAAATAGAGTTCTTTTGCTGCTCTACCCCTTCTTGCTGAGCCAGAATCTGCGTAGACTTTTCCTCTAGCTCCACCAGCATCGCCCTATCCGCCTGGTAAACCTGCTTCAGCCGGTAGCGCCTGTCTAAAAAGTCGTTGAGGTTCTGACTTTGGAGCAATAGCGCCCACCCCTGAGAACCCTGCTGCCGCTGCATAAACTGCAGTCGTCCCACCACTGCCGTTCGCCCAGATTCATAATCCAACCGGTTGCGCTCTAAGTCTGTCTCTAGCTGCTTTAGCTCCTTTTCAGCCGCACCGAGCTGATATTCCGTATCGGAGATCCAGGCATCTGTACCCTGAATGGTTTTAGCCAGACTGCGCATTTGGCTCTCAGACTGTTCTTCAGCTTTTTTGTAGCGATCGCGCGTCTCACTTTGCACCTTAATCTCTTGGTCAATCTGCTGCCGCTGCTGCTTCAGTTCCTCGACAGACTGAGCGCTAGCAGGCAAAGCATAGAACGGCGTAAACCCACTAGAGATCAGCCAGAAAGTTAAGGCGATCGCCAAACAAATTCCCGTATATTTCTGCCAGCGACGACCCTGTAAAACCATGCCTAAACCCAATGGCTACCACCTTATCTATCTCAGCGCTAAAGCAACCAAACCAAACGCAAAAATCAGTCCGCCAAACACCTTAGAACTTACCTGATTAAACCGAGCGAGCTTTTTAGCCGTTAGCCGACCGCGCAGATAAACTATCCCCGAGGTTAGCACCAGCCACCACAGCAGCGAGCCAGTAAACACACCAAATACAAGGGTTACAGAAGCGATACGCTCCGTTTGCGTAATACCTAGACCCGCAAAGATAGCAACAAAAGAAAGGATCGTCGCCGGGTTTGTCAGCGTCAGCGCTAGCGTAGAGGTGTAAGCACTTACCAGCGTTAAACCAGACTGAGAAGCCGCCTGCAAATCAGCCGCAGAATAAACAGTCGAGCGGTCAAAAAAAGTCTTAAGTCCCAAATAGCAAAGAAATAATCCACCGATAGCCCGCAGATAAAAAGACTGTGCGACTAGCAAATCTGCAATAGCGCTCAGGCCAAACGCTGCCACGGCGCCGTAGAACCCATCAGCAGTCGCCGCGCCCAAACCGGAAACGAGTCCTACCCAGCGCCCGCTCGCCAGCGTCCGGCGAATACATAGCAAGGCAATCGGCCCTACCGGAGCCGCGATCGCCAATCCCATCAAAAGTCCTTTCGCTAAAATCAAAAGCAACATCAATCCCCCCTCTTCCGCTCACATAGATATTTTGCTTATAGATATTTTGCGCAGCGCAACTTGTCAGCACCACAAGCGCCGTTTTAGTCAAAATCAACCGTCTTGCAGACTCTCTTTAGATCTTTAGAAGCTTTAGAAAAAACGCAGCAGACGACTAGGGCGATCGCACCTCCAACGGCAGCGATACCTCGTCTTTCACCGCCGACAGCGCGATGCTCGTTTGGGTCTGCACAATCCCCGGCAGCGCCTTTAGCTCCTCGCTCAAAAGCTGCTCCAGTTCAGCCGTCGAACGGCAGCAGGTTCGTAGCAGATAGTCGCCCTCTCCCGTCACGTGGTGACAAGATTGGATTTGAGACTTAGACCGCACATAGTCGATAAACGCCTGCCGATGACGGGGGTGCGCTAGCGTCACAGCAATAAAAGCCGTCAGCCCGAAACCCAGTGCCTGAGCATCTAGCAAAACCGTATAGCCTCGAATAGCCCCCACCTGCTCCAGCCGTCGAACCCTATCAGCAATCGCCGGTGGTGACACGCCAAACTCCTCAGCCAGCGCCGACCACCGCACCCGCCCGCGATCGCTCAGCGCAGCCAGCAGCTTCACGTCTAATTCATCTAGCTCCATAAACTTTATTTCAAACTTTAACCAAGCCCTCCTGATTTATTTTATTAACCCAAAAGCAGTTTTCTCTTTTTTAAAAATACTTTTTAACTGAATCATCTTCAAATCAAAAATAAAGGGCCGGATTTCTAGGTTGTTATTTACGTAGTCGAAGCGTCAATCTGGGTAAATAAGTAACATCTTCGCCGTAGGTGGTTTATTGGAACAGTCACTGGCAAACCCAGCGTCGTACAGTCGTCTATAGCAACGAACACCCAGACAGCGAATACCAAGATAGCGAACCCCAAACGACTACTTTTGCGATAGTCACTCTCCTCGCAAATCGTCACTAGCAGCCAAAAACAACAGCGACCCCAAAGCTGACTGGTCTTTCGTTGGCACTCATTTCCTGACAACTGCTGGCAACCCCCTGTTGGCATCTACACCTCTCAAAAATTTATGATTGGGTATCTCACCGAAACTCTCGAACAAATCGATCTGCCCGCCGACTGGATAGGCATCCGAGCCGTTAAAGAAAACAGCAGTTGGCACGCCATGCGCGATGGCCATCCGCAGCAAAATCAGAGAGGGCTAAATCAAGGCGGTATGGTAGAAGTGCTCGCCCAAGGACAGTTTGGCTACAGCGCTGTCAATCAACTTTCATCAGAAGCCCTGCGAGCCGCCGCGACCACCGCCTACGAACAGGCGATCGCCGCTAGCAAATGGGCGCTCTATCGTTTCACGCCTAGCGTTCGCCCAGCTATAAAAGGTGAATACATCTCGCCCGCTGTGCTACCGCTCAATGCACTTAGCGTGGCAGACATCAACGACCTACTGAGCAAACTTTGCGAGCAGCTCAAGGTATCGGCCAACATTGTTCGCACCAGCGCGATCGCCCGCACGCACGAGATCGAATCCTGGTTTGTCAGCAGCAACGGCGCAGAAATTCATCAAAAGCTGCTGCTGTTAGAAAGTCATTTGGGCGCGATCGCCCAAGCCTCCGGCGTTACCCAATCTCGCAGCGACAACGGCTATCTCGCCCGCAGCTACCAAGGTGGCTGGGAGCACTTTTCCGGCGAATCCCTATCCGAGCGCGCTCACAAAATCGGCCAGCAGGCAGTAGATCTTCTTAGCGCCCCCAACTGCCCCACCGAAAGCACCACGCTTGTTCTAGCCCCCGACCAAATGATGCTTCAGATTCATGAAAGCGTCGGCCACCCGCTAGAGCTAGACCGCATTTTAGGCGACGAACGCAACTACGCAGGCGGCAGCTTCGTACAGCCCCAAGACTTTGGCCAACTCGTCTACGGCTCGCCGCTGATGAACATCACCTTCGACACCACCGCGCCGCAAGAACTGGCCAGCTATCAGTTTGACGACACAGGTGCGATCGCCAACCGCGAATACCTCATCCGCGAAGGCGTTTTAGAAAGAGGACTCGGCGGACTAGAAAGCCAGAGCCGTCTCTCTGTTCCGGGCGTATCTTGCGCCCGCGCCTGTAGCTGGAACCGTCCCGCCATCGATCGCATGGCCAACATTAACTTAGAACCCGGCGAAACTAGCTTCGACGAAATGATCGGCAGCATAGAAAACGGCGTTTACATGGAATCCAACCGCTCTTGGTCTATCGACGACCAGCGCCACAAATTTCAGTTTGGCTGCGAATACGCCCGCAAAATTGAAGACGGCAAGCTAACAACCCTGCTCAAAAATCCCAACTACAGAGCGACCACGCCGCAGTTTTGGCGCAGCCTATCGCAAGTAGGCAACGGCGAAACCCTCGAAACCTACGGGACACCCTACTGCGGAAAAGGCGAACCCAACCAGCTCGTTCGCGTTGGCCATGCCTCCCCCGTATGCGCCTTTGAAAATATTGAAGTCTTCGGCGGTGCATCATGACCCTACTCTCCCCTCAATCTAGTGCCTCTGTTTCATCCGACTTGGCCAGTAGCTCAGTAAGTTCTAAGCAATCGGTGCAAGAGCGCGTCTTCTACCAGCTAATCGAAGCCGTCGGCCATCAAACCGCTGCAAAAAACCAGTTTTTTACCCTCACCCTCACCGGAGAAACCAGCCAGTTTACCCGGTTTAGTCAGGCCAAAGTACGCCAAACCGGAGCCGTTTGCGATGGTCAAATGCAGCTCTCACTGATGAGCGCAGAGCGCATCACAGCCGCATACCTGCCGTTTACAGCTCAGTTCGAAGCCGACTGGTCAGCGCTCAGTCAAACCCTCGCAGCACTACAAGCAGATCTCCCTCAAGTTCCCGTCGATCCTTACTTAGTACTGCCGGTTAAAGCCCAGCCCAGCCGCAGCCGAGAAGTCCGCGCCGGGCAGCTGCTCTCGCCAGGAACCGTTGTTGAAACGCTGCTTTCAACTGTGCAAGATCTGGACTTCTCGGGCCTCTATGCGGGTGGCATGGCCTACCGCGCCTATGGAGATTCTGCGGGCAATCGCCACTGGTTTGAAACGCCTTCGTTTACGCTCGACTATTCTTTATTTGGCGATCGCGCCAACCAGGCCGTCAAAGGCACCCTCGCAGGCAACCGCTGGAACCTAACCGACTACCAGCACAACATCCGCCACTCACAGCAGCAGCTCAATTTACTCAACCGGCCCGTCAAAGCCGTCTCCAAAGGGGCCTATCGGACCTACCTTGCCCCTGCTGCTGCTGCCGATATTATCGACACCATCATCTGGAGTGGGGGACTCGGAGCAGCCGACTTGCAGCAGGGCAACAGCGCCTTTCGCAAATTAGAAAGCGGCGACGTTCAGCTATCTAACCAGTTCTCACTTAGCGAAAACTTTCAGCGCACCGACGTGCCCAGGTTCAATGAAAACGGCGTACTCGCGTCGGCCCAGCTATCGGTCATCGAAAACGGGCGCTGGGCGAATGCTTTAGTGAGCGATCGCAGTGCCAAAGAATATGGCAAGCTCAGCAACGCGGCGAACCGGGCCGAGTCTATGCGCGCGCCTACCGTTGCCCCCGGAACCTTGGCCGCCGACCAGGTGCTCTCTCAGCTAGAGACTGGCCTGTATGTTTCCAATTTGCACTACCTCAACTGGAGCGATCGCACTGCCGGACGGCTCACCGGCATGACCCGCTACGCCTGCTTCTGGGTCGAAGCCGGAGAAATTGTCGCACCTATCGAAAATCTTCGATTCGACGATAATCTCTACCGCTTCTTGGGTGAAGGACTCATCGACTTGAGCGATCGCGCCACCTTTTTACCGGCTGTCGATACCTATGACCGGCGATCGCTCGGCGGCATTTGGACGCCAGGACTATTAATAGACCAGTTCAAATACACGCTTTAGCTAGATTAGAGATTGGCAGCAAGTGCGCTTTAATTGAAATCTACGGATAGGGCCTAAAAGTAGCGCCCGGTGCAAATACTATGGCTTCTGAACAGCGACTGTCTATATCTTTGAGCGGCGTACTGGTCGTTTTTGCCGCGATCGCCACGGCCATTGTCGGCTGGCAGCTCAGAAGTCTGCTGCTGCTAGTGATGATCTCAGTTGTATTAGCCTGCTCAATTGCCCCCATCGTCGGTTGGGCAGAACAGTACAAAGTTCCTCGCTGGGTCAGCGCTCTACTCACCTACATCGCCATCATCAGCACCCTGGTCGGCGTTGTTCTACTCATCGGCCCTACCGTTCTCGACCAGCTTCAGCTTCTCGTTCGGCAGCTCCCGTTACTGTTGCGTAGAACCGTCACTCAGCTCGAAGCCTGGCTGCTAGTCATCAACGACAACCGCCCAGACTTCACCACCCAGATCTTCGACCAGCTAGACGTACAGGCGATCGCAGCTTGGGCCATTCGCTCTACTCGCCAAGTCGCTCTGCGCTCTTTCAACCTCACCACCGATATCCTTGGAACGCTGCTTAGCCTAGTCCTAGCCATCTTTATCTCAGGCTATATGCTCGCCGACAGCAGAACCCTCACCGCTAACTTCATTCGCCTGCTACCCCCGCCCTGGAATTGGCGAGTGAGTCAATCTTTGCCCACCATCGGCGATCGCATTGGTAGCTATATCCGTGGCAGATTTCTCGTATCGGCCACGCTAGCTCTGGTCACCAGCATTGGCCTGCCTTTTCTAGGGCTAAAAGACTTTGCCATTGGGTTAGGTGCGATCGCAGGCGTTACCAACCTTGTTCCTTTTCTTGGCCCTTTACTCGGAGCCATTCCAGCGCTAATTGTTGCAATTCCCTTGGGCGGCTGGCCGGTACTGTGGGTTATTGTCTTCTACGTTGTAATCCAAAACATTGAAACCTATATTCTCGATCCCCTACTGGTAGGCAACTCAGTGGGCGTCCACCCGCTGTATCAGCTATTGGCAGTACTAGGTGGCGCTCAGGTACTAGGTATTATTGGAGCCTTGATTGTCCCACCTTGGGTAGCAGGTAGCGCAGTACTTTTAGAAAACTTGTATCTACAACCCAAACTGAGCGAGGAAGAAACGAACCTAGATGCGCCTAGGCTAGCAGCTGGCGGCCTAGCGGAGAAAGTGAAAACAACGTAGGCAAATGGTCGTCAATATATTTTAGAGATGAACATTTTGCGCAGGATGAGTCCTTATCCTGAGTCAAGAGAGTTTGGGTCGAAGAGAAGAGAAACAATAAACCAGACAAGCGCCTGCTAAAGTGAGCGCTCCGCCGCATCCACCAAACACGTAACTCTATGAGCAGCATTGTCCTAACCCTGGGTGTGGTGGCGATCGCCTTAGTCCTTTTCATCATCGAAAAGTTCCCTGCCGACATCACCGCCCTCGGCGTCATGGTGGCGCTCATACTGCTCAGACAGGTCACCCCAGAAGAAGGCATCGCAGGCTTTAGCAATCCAGCGACCATTACCGTTTTGGCTATGTTCGTACTTAGCTCTGGGATTGCTCGCACTGGCGCACTGCAGCAAGCCAGCACCTGGTTGATTCAGTGGGGTGGCAAGCGGCTAGGCCAACAGGTGGTTACGCTGGGCATCATCGTCGGTCCTATGTCCGCACTCGTCAATAACACCGCAATCGTTTCCGTTTTTCTGCCCATCGTCGAAGACTTCTGCCAGCAGCACCGCATTTCGCCCTCCAAGCTGCTCATGCCGCTGTCTTTCGCCACTATATTAGGCGGCATGATGACGGTTATTGGCACCTCTACCAGCGTTTTAGCCAGCGGCCTAGCCGAAGACTTAGGCATCGGTGAGTTCTCCTTATTTCAATTTACGGGACTAGGCTTTATCACCTTTGTCGTCGGCCTGGCCTATCTCGCCATCGTCGCCCCCTTCCTACTCCCCAACCGGCAGGTCAACGATCAAGGACTTAGCCAAAAGTATGGAATGAAGGAGTACGTCAGCGAATTAGTCGTCACCCCGCGCTCTAGCCTGGTCGGTCAAACCTTACGCGCTAGCCAGCTACAGCGACGCTTCGACGTAGATGTTCTCGAGCTGATCCGCGACAACAGCCACTTTCCGCAGCCCTTTGCCGACAAGACGCTGGCAGCAGGCGACATTTTAATGGTGCGCGGCGGCAAACAAGATCTGCTAAAGATTCGAGAGAGCGAAGGCTTAGAGATTCTTCCAGACGTACAGTTTGGTCAAAAATCCTGGCAGGGCAACTTGGGCGAAGAAGAAGCGATCGCCGAAGCCCTAATCATCTCCAACTCCGATCTAGTTGGCTCCACGCTTAAAGACGTGCGGTTTCGCCAGCGCTACAACGTTACGGTACTCGCTATTCGACGAGGACAGGAACTGGTGCGCGATCGCATGGGAAAAGTCACCCTTCGCTTCGGCGATCTTCTCCTCGTACAAGGGCCAAAGCAAAGCCTAGTCGGCATTCAAACCGATCGCAATTTACTCTTATTAGAACAGCGCGATCTAGAAACGCTGCGCACCAACAAAGCGGGGATTGCGCTAGGAATCGGCGCTGCGGTCGTGGCAGTAGCAGCTTTCACCGACTTCCCCATCCTGGTATCAGCACTAGCAGGCGCACTGCTGATGGTGCTTACCGGCTGCTTAAAACCCGGCGAACTCTATCAAGCCGTCCGCTGGGACGTGATCTTTCTACTCGCCTGCCTCATTCCGCTAGGCACCGCCATGCAAAACTCAGGCGCGACTGAATGGATCGCCAACCAGCTAGTGCAAGCGAGTGGCGGACTCTCTCACTACGCCCTGCTCACGCTAATCTATGTTCTCACCGTGATCCTGACCGCCGTATTATCAAATAACGCATCCGTCATTTTGCTATTACCCATCGGCATCCAGGTCGCCCGTACAGTGGGCATCAGCCCGCTTACGACAGCCTTTATCGTCACCTTCGCCGCCTCCAATAGCTTTATGACTCCTATTGGCTACCAAACCAACACAATGGTCTACAGTGCGGGCGGCTACCGCTTTTTAGACTTTTTGAGAGTAGGCGGGCCGCTGAGCTTGCTGATGGCGATTATTACCCCGCCCTTGGCGATTTTGCTGTACGGACTCTAGCCTTTAGACCCAGGGCCAGCCGGTGCCCTCCTTTGGTAAAACCGGCATTTCAAGAAGCAAAGTGTGGAGGCATTCGCGCTTTGCAAGTTAGGTTGCCGGCGGTGGCGCAAGGATTTCAGCCAGTGCGACTGTTCTAAGCAACCCAACAAACACAACTAAAAGTTAGGAGTAAAAAGACCATGTCATCAGAACAGCGCGGCGTCACCGTCTGGTTTACCGGACTCAGCGGCGCGGGCAAAACCACTATCAATGACGAGCTAACCAAGCGACTGCGCGATCGCGGCGTCAAGCTAGAAGTGCTAGACGGCGATATCGTCCGCACCAACCTCACCAAAGGTCTCGGCTTCAGTAAAGAAGATCGCGACGAAAACGTCCGCCGCATCGGCTTTGTGTCTAACCTGCTGACGCGTAACGGCGTAATCGTATTGGTTGCCGCCATTTCGCCTTACCGGGCCATTCGTGAAGAAGTGCGCGATCGCATCGGAGATTTTGTTGAAGTTTACGTCAGCGCCCCTGTCGAAGTCTGCGAAGAGCGCGATGTCAAAGGTCTCTACGCCAAGGCCCGCTCCGGCGAGATTAAGCAGTTTACCGGCATTAGCGATCCTTACGAGGCTCCCAAAGATCCCGAAGTGAACTGCGAAACGCACAACGAGAGCCTAGACGAGAGCGTTAACAAAGTCATCGCCAAGCTCGAAGAAATGGGCTACCTTCCCGCCGCTGTAGTCGCATAGATTAGCTAACGATTCGTTGAAACCTAACACTGGCGGGCGAATGGCCTAACGTTAGGTTTCACGGGCGGTTAGCTTTCACGAGCGGCCTCAGTCCAGCGGCTCCATCAAATCGTCTAGCTCAGCGTAATCCGGCAGCGTCGTGTCGATCTGCTTTCCACTGCGAATGACCACGCGATCGCGCTGCCCCCTTGCCATCAACTCATTAAAACTCCGCGCCTTAAACACGACCAAATCCGCTGGCATACCCTCACCAATCAGACCAATATTATCTAAGCCCATCATCTCTGCGGGCGATCGCGTCACCGCCCGAGGCCAATCGCCAATCGGATGATCCAGATGTCCAATTCGCGCCGACTGCGTAAACACTTCAAGCCCATCGTGGTCGCCATAGGCAAAAAACGGATCGCGGCAATTATCTGAGGCTATGGCACATTGCACGCCCGCCGCCTCTAGCTCTCGCAAAATCGTCACCCCCCGATACCGAGGCGTCCGCCCCTGCCGCCGATCCTGCAAATACAAATTGCACATCGGCAAACTCACCACCGAAATATTGGCTGCCTTCACCGCCTCAACCGTCTCGAGCACCGCCGCCTCAGTCTGCACCGATAAACTACAGCAGTGCCCGCAGATAATCCGCCCCGAAAACTGGTGCCGCACCGCTGCCTGCGCCACCAACCGCAAAGCAATATCATCTGGGTCTAGGCTCTCATCGGTGTGAAAATCCAGGTCTAGCCCTCTTTCTTTTGCCAGCTCAAATACTCGATCTATCTGAACGACAATATCTGCATTCATAAAAGCGACGCCACCCAAAACGCCGCTAGACTCAGCCACCAAGTCCGCTAGCCTCTCCCCCTTCTCACCCAAAAAATAATCCAGCGTCACTAAGCAGACAGCCTGAAGCGAGATCCTACCCTGCCACTCTTTTCGTAGCTGCTTGAACACCTCAAAGCTAATCTCACCCTGCCCGTCAAACGCATCCAAATGAGTCCTCACTGCCTGCGTTCCATGCGCATAGCTACACCTCAACCCAAACGCAGCTCGCCGGTACAAATCTTCATACTCCCAGCGCTGCGCCGTATCCTGCCGCACCGTATCCAAGGCCCCACCAAATGTCCCATCTGGGTTAGGACTGCGCGGCCAAATATGCCCCTTATCCAAATGGGTGTGCATATCTACAAAACAAGGCCAGACCAATCCCTGATTCAAACCAATAGCAGGGACATCAGCTACAGCATCAGGCTCTACCGAGCGGACAGAAACGATCTTGTTATTTTGCACAGCAATGTCAACCGCCGCTAAGTCTTCACGCTCGCAGCCCTGAAGAGCTAATCGAGCGTTCACTTCAGCGCTCAGCAGCGTTCTAGGGACATGCGCGTTGCAAAGCCAATAGTGAGAAGCCGATGGAACTTGGAGAAAAGAGATTGTCATCAGTTATCTCTGAGCAGCCTTTTCTACCCACTCCACCACCTGATTACCCAGGCGAACATCGTCTAGCCTATCTACCTCACGGATTCCAGTTGGGCTAGTCACGTTCACCTCCGTCAAAAAGCCGCCAATAATATCAATGCCAACAAAGATCAAACCGTCTTTTCTCAGCGCGGGTGCAACCTGCTGACAAATTTCTAAATCGCGCGCAGTCAGCTCCGTTTTATCACTGCGCCCGCCAACTGCCATGTTGCCGCGAAATTCCTTGCCCGTCGGCACCCGATTCACCGCGCCAATCGGATCGCCATTGAGCAAAATTACTCGCTTATCGCCCTCTTTTGCCGCAGGCAAATAAGTCTGTACCATCACCGGCTCTTGCCCCTGGTGAGTGCTCACTTCTACGATCGAGTTGAAGTTGCGATCGCTCCCCTCCAAAAATAAAATTCCCTCGCCTGCTTTGCCGCCCAAAGGCTTCAGCACCCCGGCACCCCAGCGCTCCACCGCCTCACGAATCACCCGCTTATCAGCGCTCACAATCGTCTCAGGAATTGCCTTCTCAAACTGCATGGCATACATCTTCTCATTGGCCGCTCGCAGCCCGGCTGGAGAATTGATTACCTGAGTCTTGCGGCTATCCACATAGTCCAGAATGTAAGTGACATACAGATAAGGCACCGTCACTGGCGGGTCTTTACGCATGAAAATCGCATCCATTTCCTCCAGCGGCTGCCATTTCAGCTCGCTCAGCTCATACCAATCCGATACGCCGACCCACCGATTATCGACCAAAGTCACCGGCGTCATCTTCATCGTTTGAAGCCAACCGTGCGCCTTACCCTCAACCACGCCTAGCCGGTCGGCCTGAGTCACATATACTTCGTGTCCTAGCTCTTGGGCTGCCTCTATAATGGCTACGCTCGTGTCGTGCCCAGGATCTAACTTCGTAATTGGGTCAATAATGAAAGCAAGTTTCAAAAGCGCTCTCCTAAATAAAAATGCTTTAAAAGCATAGGATAAAACCCTTTAAATAACGGATGGCTAAACGCACTTAGCCCATCGCAAACGTCAAGCTTAAATCTTTACAGCTTTTACATTTTCAAGGTAGAAAATACAAGATACATTGGGCGCATGTTAGACACGACGAGTATCGCTGTCAGGAATAGACGTTAAAGAGTCGATTCAAGACGCTTCTTAAGATTTAGATCATTATTAGCCTAGGACTGTGCCAATTGAGATTGGGTAACATTACTGATTCGCTAGGCTCTAGCAACTCACTAATCTGAGCGGTAACTGGGTGAGAGGAAGAGTAAATAGATGATTTTCAAGTTAACTAAAGCGACCATCATCACAATGGCCTTATATCTTTTAGTAGGGTTTAATGCAGTTGAGACTAAAGCGAACGCTGGCAAAACAATCGAGCCACCGGATGCACTCATTGCCCTTAAGCAAGCAATTACCAACCGTTAGCTCGGTATGACAGACGGCCTCCGAGTCTCAAAATCATTAAAGAAAATTGCTTAAATATAAAAAGCCTGCGTATCCATACAGTACGCAGGCTTTTTATGGTTAGTTAAAGTCTCGCTAACCTTTTGATTAGCGAGTGGCCCCAACAAGCAGTCTAGCTAGCGAAAGCAGCCGGTGAAAAGCTAGGCGCATACGCTTCAATGACTCTTCCCGTGTCTTCACAAAGCACCATCAGGTAATCGCAGCGATCGCATTGAGTACGTACCAAACTGTCACTTAGAGAGCGATATCTCTCAGCAGAACTTCCACAAGTAGGACAGCTAACTTTTTGCATAGTGGTTACCGAGGCTAGTGCAGCTGAGGCGATCTTTGCCGCAGAGCTTGCCGCAGAAGACGACTTCTTAGAACTATTAATCAGCGATTCTAAAAAGGGCTTTGTTGGACTTTCCATGGCTTTCATACTTCAGCTTTGATTTTTGTTTTTTGGAGAGGAAAAGGTGGGGATCGCTTATTGCTTACACAACATTACGAACAAAACTTAGTGTTTCAACATCAACCTCTCAGTTATCTCATTATGCCAATATTGCTACCCGCTTACCAATAATCTAAAGATATATAAAAAGTGGGGATCGCCCACCAAAAGAGCGATCCCCACTTTCTCACACCACCGACAGAGTAAGGGAGTTGGGCTTTTATGCAGAAGAAAAACAAGGCGTTTTATTAATTTTCTACCCTCAGAAACAAGACATAAATTAAGCTTTAATTTATGTTTGTCACCCTTGGTCAACCAAGTCGTAAATGTCGGTTTATGAGAAAATACTGAGATACACGAGACAAATAGTGAGAGCAGCTTCTTTCCTCTTCGTAAGTCTCTTTCTCTAAACCTTTCTCTCTAACCTCTTTCTCTACGGATAGCAGCACGAATCTCATTCATCGAATTAGCCGCCAACTTTTGACCGATAGAGTAGGATAATTTCGCCGTTTGCTGCGATCGCTTTTACCCGTTCGAGTAAGCTCCTATATCGCAGCTCTACCGATTATTTTGCTCTACCAATCCAAAACAGTCGCCTTCAAATACAAAGCACCTGACACTTAATTAGGCGAGTGACCGTATCAAGAAGCTATGGAACAGTAACTTGTACTGAATTTTCCGTAGGCGCAGTCTCTTTTACAGAAGCTGTAACCTTTGCCGGCTCTGCGGACTCAGCCGCCGCCGAAGGATGAAAATAGTCATATATCTGCTGAGCTAGCATAGGGCCAATGCCGTCTACAGTAGCTAACTGCTTGGGCGAGGCTTCGCGAATATAGTCAATAGAGCGAAACTCACCGAGAAGCTGCTTGCGCCGCTGGTGCCCCAGTCCAGGAATGTCTTCCAGGCGCGATCGCCGCATCCGATCCGTCCTTTTCTTTCGGTGAAATCCAACGGCAAACCGGTGGGCCTCATCTCGCAAACGCCGCAGCAGCAAAATTCCTGGCTGATCCGGCTGAGTATCTAAAGACTCCTTCGCCCCGGGCGTAAAGACTTCTTCTAGCCTTTTAGCTAGGCTCACCACGTTCAGCTCGCTCAGTAGATTCATGTCCTCTAGCTCGGCAACTACCGCCGATAGCTGACCTTTACCGCCGTCAATCATGACTAAATCGGGCCAATCAGGATTTCCTAGCCGCTTCAAATCAGGATCTTCCGCATACCGTCGAAAGCGCCGACGAATCACCTCAGCCATACTCGCAAAGTCATCTGAGTGGCCGCTCGTAACCGTCGGATTCTTAATCTTATAGGTGCGGTAATGTTGCTTGGCCGGTAGCCCATCGACAAACACTACCTGCGAAGCCACCGCGTCTGAGCCTTGAGCGTGCGAAATATCGTAGCCCTCAATTCGCTTCGGTGGCCCCGGCAGGTCAGCCAGTTCCGATAGATCTTGCATGGCCTGATTATTTCGATCGGCAAACCGCTGAGTACGCGCTAGCTCATGTTGAGCATTCCGCTCGACCATCTCAACTAATTCCGCTTTCATCTGCCGCTGCGGCACTTCAATCACCACCTTGCGTGTTTTTTGCACCGTCAAAAACTCCGCCAGCATGTCAGCTTCTGGCAAAGCGTGCTGCACCAGCACCTCAGACGGAATCTCGACGGGATCAACTAGGCGGTAATGTTCTTCTAGCACTCGCTGCAAAATTTCGCCGGGTGTCCCCGATTGAGTGTCAGCCACAAAGCCCAACCGCCCTACCAAACGACCTGCACGAATTTGAAATAGCTGCACGCAAGAATGCTCATCATCAGCAGAAAGGGCGATCGCATCGCGAGAAATAGAGCCATCCGGCAACGCCACCTTTTGATTGGCACTCAGCGTATCCAAACCCTTAAGCTGATCGCGAATCATCGCCGCCTTCTCAAAGTTCATCTCCTCAGCCGCCTTGTGCATTTGCGCCGTGAGAATTTCAATTAGCTCTTGCGATCGCCCCTGAAACACCATCGCCACCCGCTGCACAATTTTGTGATAGTCCTCCGGGGTAATCAGCGCTTGGCAAACGCCTGGGCATTGCCCAATCGAATAGTTCAAACAGGGTCGATCTTTAAACAAAGGCTGCCTGCGCTGTCGCAGTGGAAAAATTCGCTTAGCAATTTGCAGCGTTCGGCGCAGCAGTCCAGTGTCGACATAAGGGCCGTAATATCGACTTTTAGCATCCTTTCGCCGCTTGCGCGTAATGAAAATACGCGGATAATCTTCACCCCAAGTGATGCAGAGATAGGGATACTTTTTATCGTCTTTGAGCAGCACGTTAAAGTGCGGCTGATGCTGCTTAATTAAATTCGCCTCTAGGGCCAGCGCCTCAGCTTCGGTATCGGTAACGATAAACTCAATTTCTGCCACCTTTTGCACCATCGTGCCAATTCGCGGCGTATGGTGATGCGCACCGTCTCGAAAATAAGACCGAACCCGGTTTCGCAGGCTTTTCGACTTACCAATGTAGAGAATATGGTCAGTCTCATCCTTCATAAAGTAGACGCCCGGCTCTTGGGGAATCTCCTTTAGTCGAATGGCCAAGCGCTCAGGGTCTTTTAACAGCGTTTTTTCGGCAGCGGGCGTAGGCACAAGCAAAGCACGATGAGAGACAGAAGGCCGACACATCTAATCGAATGCGACCTGGGAGAAAGACGCTCAGACAGTATTTGTAAAGACGACTGATACGGCACACTAACCATATTAAGCCGAAGGTTTGAACATCGCCTCGATCTTTTAAACAATTTTTCTACTCGCATTTAAGCTAACGCCGGAACGACCCGGTAGAAAAATAGGCCTTTAAAGAAAGCGATGCGATCGCAAAGATTCGATAGGCAAGTCAGTGCGCCCCTCGATAAATATACGCAGATAGCAGAAAATAAAAGCACTATCTAGTTCTATCACTGCTTCTGCGATCGCTCCATCTGCGCTAACAAAGCCTGCGGCCTGAATAGATAGCACCCGATTTAGTCCGCGCTCGGCCTGAATAGATAGCACTTTCTAACTACCTTATTTCCTGTGAACACCGAAGAATTCGAGAGTCAGTACCAAGCCTCGGTTAGCCAAATCCTCAACGAACTTCAGTCGATGGCAATTGTCTCAAACCGGCTAGAAGCTTCCGTTGTAGAAGTTGGCGTATCCGTCCAAAAGCTAAACAAAATGGTGGAGGACTTTCTCGATCAGCAGGAAAACAGATCGCCAAAAGATCAAAAAATAGGCTAGCAGTAGCGGCCTTAGAGTAAACCTACTCGCCAGCTAAACCAGCTGCTAGGAAACTTCTCAATCTATTTCAATTTATTAAACGCTCAGGCTCTCGGCAGGCACGTAGCGGCTCTCAGTGATATCTGTCAAACCGCCAGCCATACGCTTAGAGCACTGCGTTACCAGCTCAGCGATCGCAGCGCTCAAAGCGTTAGGAATCATAGGTTTGATTAAATAGGCGTTGGCGCCTAGCTGATAGGCCCGGCGCTGATGCTCAGCAAGCGGATAGCTTGTAACAACCAAAATAGGCAGCAATCGCCACAGAATATGCGATCGCACCTGCTCAATAATTGTAAATCCATCAATCGCTGGCATCTTCAAATTAAGCACCAGCACGTCAGGCCGATAGCTCTCCAAAGTCTCAAAAACTTCACGCTCATCTGCAAGCTGAAAAACAGAATAGCCGCACAGCTCCAAATATTCGGCAAACAGCTCGCGGTTTGTACGATCTTTTTCTAACAATAAGACCTGGGCTAATGGATAAGACATAAGGCTTTCAGAACACCGGAGGCATAGTAGAAACAACTTGATGGTTGATGCCTTCTCAGTATGAGTCGATGTCTGTACTTCTAGCACCGTTTCAAATCACACATATTCAGTATTTCTACGGGTTCCTAACCTTTTGCGTAAGCAAAGTTACCAATTTTCTGAATAGCCGCCTCAATCACCTCCGGTGACTGCACCAGCGCAAAGCGAACATAGCCCTCCCCCGACGGCCCAAATCCTCTACCAGGTGAGAGCGCCACACCGGTTGCAGCAACCAGTTCCTGGCAAAAATCAATCGAGCGCGTTGCCCAGCTATTTGGCAAACTAGCTGGCAGTTCCGCCCAGATGTACATAGTGGCCAAAGGCGTAGAAACCTGCCAGCCAATCGACTGCAGCGCCGAGACTGCCGCATCTCGCCGACTAGCGAACGTATTGACCATCTCCGACACACAATCTTGAGGGCCATCTAGCGCAGCGATCGCCCCCCGCAAAATCCCTCGATACTGATTAAAATCTACGGTTGCCTTCACCTGTCGCAGCCCTTGAATTAGCTCCGCGTTGCCAATGGCATAGGCCACTCGAAAGCCGCCCATGTTGTAAGACTTCGACAGCGAGAAAAATTCAATCGAAACCGACTTCTCCGGATCGGCCTGAAGAATTGAAGGCACGGGTTCAGTTTCGAAGTACAGATCGGCATAGGGAAAATCGTGAACCAGCGCAATGTTGTGCTGCTGGCAAAACGCAACGGCCTCCTTAAAAAAGCTAAGGGGGGCGATCGCCGCTGTCGGATTGTGCGGATAGCTCAACACCATCATCGTGGCTCTCTTTGCCACCTCATCCGGGATATCGCTTAGCATCGGCAAAAAGTCGTGCTCAGCCAGCGCAGGCATCGAATAGATTTCGCCGCCCGCTAAATAGACCCCACCCATATGCGAGGGATAACCGGGATCTTGCAGCAGTGCCACATCGCCCGGATTCATAATTGCCAGAGGCAAATGCGCCGTCCCCTCCTGCGAACCAATCAGCGGCATCACCTCAGTTTCAGGATCGATCGCAATATCGTATTTTCGCTCATACCACTGAGCCGCTGCGATTCTAAAATCTTTTGTGCTGTTAAACAGCGCGTAGCCGTGAGTTTTAGGATCTTGCAGCGCTTGGGCGATCGCCTCCAGAATATGAGGCGGCGTGGGCAAATCAGAAGATCCTAGCGAAAGATCGATAAGCTGCTTACCGTTGGCGATCGCCTCTGCCTTGGCCCTATCCATATCAGCAAAAACATTGGTTTGCAGCGGCGCTAAACGATCGGCAATTTGCATAGTTCAGAAAATTACGTTCAGAGAGTTGTACAGCCATCGAGAGTTTAAACTAGCAGCCCCCACTCAGAGATGAATCCAAGCAGGGGAACCAAGCTCAGGGGAACCAAGCTAAATACAGCGTCAGATCTAGAGGTTAGCTAGCGTTAAAGACTGTCTAATTCGGACTTCAAGGCTTCTAATTCAGCATCGACAGCCTTGTCCTTCACCTCAACCGTCTGCTCCTCGCCTGGTGGCAAAGCGCCCTGCGACTCTTGCGCAGGAGCCAACATCTGAGCCTTCATCGCTTCTAGCTCATAGTCCACGTCGCCACCAGACTCTAGCTGCGCAAACTGACTTTCCAGATCAGCCCCAGCCAATTCAGCCGCTGCCTGACCGCTCGCCTCCATTTGCAACACTTTATCTTCCATCCGCTCAAACGCGCTCATGGCCGAGCTAGTACCCAAAGTACCTACGCTCTTTTGTAGCTGCTCGTTCGCTTTTGCCGCGCTGGCTCTCGCCTTCAGCATGTCCTTCTTAGTCTTAGCCTCAGAGATTTTACTCTCCAGCGCAATTAACTGTCGCTTCAGCGTATCGACCGTACCCGCCTGCTGATCGAGCTGACCTTTCAGCGCCCCAGCAGTTTCAGCCTGAGTTTTCTTACGCACCAGCGCTTCGCGAGCTAAATTCTCATCACCCTTTTGCAAGGCAAGCTGCGCTCTCTGCTGCCACTGAGTCGCCCCAGTTTGCGCCTTGTCTGCCTGCATTTGCACCCGCTTTTGAGAAGCGATCGCCTGAGCAACGGCCTGACGCATCTGCACCAGATCCTCCTGCATATCCATAATCGCCTGATCTAGGATTTTTTCAGGATCTTCCGCAGAACTCACCGCTGCGTTTAGATTAGAGCGCACCACCCGGCTAACGCGATCAAACAATCCCATTTCTTTCTTCCTCAGAGCTGCGTGAATAAAAGCATATATAGACAAACCTAGCCTAACTTCGAGCTATTAGAACAGCTCATTCTTGCCAGCTTTCTACATCGTCATATCGGCTGTTAATAGTATAAGCAGCCCTCTGGATAGGTAACCGCACCGAAAAAGGCAGAGATTCCCGTCCTTCACAGATAAATATCGAGATCGCTTGTTCATCATCTGCCGGTTAATAAGCGTTCATTCTGCTGAATACCAGATGGAACGTTAGCATTCCCAATAAAAGCATCTAATGTCTAGTTCAGTTAAGAGCAGTCATTCGACGATCGCCCGCCCTCAAAGCACTCGGCACCACCCCAGCTCGATAAGCCGCGATCGCACCTACCGCCTCCAAGTAAGTTTCAACAGCGATCGCTCGAATCCCCAAATCCGCCGCTTGTACCGCCATCGTCGTTGCATTCTCTCCCACCGCAATCACCTGCCCGCCTCGTCGGTTTAGCATCGGCGCCAAGCTCATTACCGCGCTACCGCCAAACGCAGAAGCCGGGACAATTACCGCATCTACCTGGCTAGAGCAAATCATCTCAGCCGTCAGCGAATCTTCACCACAAACAAACTGGGGTGCCCGGCTCAGACCTGCCAAAACGCAGGGTAGAAAAGTATAGCCAATCTCTTCTGCCGCCGAACGAGGCGAAATATGAGGGTCTAGCGGCAAAGGCAAGAGCGCAGGCGCATGAGCACAAGGAAGCTTAAAGGTACGCACGACTAAATGACTAATCACAGCCTCGACGCCCGCCAGCGGATCGACGCCCTTGCCCTGTCGGTAGGCTTCTAGCTCAGGAGAATCCTCATCATCTGGAAAGCGCGCGATTACAGCGATCGCCTTTACCTGAGCCTCTGCAATCAGCCGCTCCGCCGCCCGCAGCAAGCTCCCCGGATTTTCTAACGTCCCCCAAGAAGCGCCAGAGTCGGCTGTCTTTAGCGTCACGCCCAGCGGCATATCAGTCGTTACGTAAGCTCGCACATCCAGCCCCAGCGTAGCGCTCGCTGCATCCGCCGCCTGCAAATGTCGCCAGCGCAGATCGTCTTCCACCGCCTGATCAATCACTATCCCAATCGAATTTTGGTGCACCGGCTGAAGCTGCCAATTCCCCGCCGCAAACTGATCTAGGCCATAGCCTTCTACATAGTAGGCATTGTCCATCGGCCAATAAAGCTGCGCCCCGTTCAGCACATTAGGATGTGTGATCAGCCGATCGCTCACCTGCGCCACCACTTTAGCCACCGGCAAAGCATCGCCCGCATAGCCACCAATCGCTGCGCCCACGCCGGTTGGCACAATCAAAACAGTCGTATGTAACTTAGGCGCTATCAATGAATTACGTAACGGTAGTAACGATGGCTTCTACTTTAGCCGTTTGGTTGGCTTTATCTACAGCAGTAACTGCCCAGCGTAGGGGGGTGCCATACTCAGTGAGTTTGGATTCTATATGCGATCGCAGCGCATCAGATCGCAATAGATTAGATCCAGCTACCGCTGCTCTTAGCTTTTCGGGTGGCGTCTGCAAAGAAACCTCAAACGCAACTAGCTGAGTCTGCATTCAATCACTAGAAAACTACTGGCCCGAAACTACTGGCCCGAAACTACTGGCCCGGCTGAGGAAACTGCCGCTTGTAAACCTCATCTTCCTTCTCAGTCTCAAGCTTAATGTCCGACGTTGGGTAAGCCACGCAAAGCAGCGCATAGCCATCTGCCTGTAGCTCAGTGCTCACGCCCATCCCATCCGACTGATTCACGCTGCCCTCAGTAATCAACGCGGCGCAAGTCGTACAGACCCCCGCACTACAAGAAACCGGTAAATCGATCCCTGCCGCATGAGCCGTCTCTAATATGGTTTGATCTTCTGGCACCTGAATCGTATGAGTCGATCCCTGGTAGTTAATTTCAACTGAAAACGTCTTACCCATGGCTAAATTGAATGCCTGTCGCAGTGTCCTAATCGCATATGTATCGCATATATAGAGTAGTACGGATACTGACACTCCGCGTTTGCCTATACGCCTCTAAGCGGGGAAAGCCCGATCAAACTCTTCTAACAAGTCGTCAATTTCCTCTAGCGCCTGGTTAATATCAATGCGCAAAGTACCAATACCAGGCTGCTCCAGCAGACGTAGCAAAGACTGGCGCTTTGTGCGGATTAGCTCGATTCTGGTTTGGAGGGCTTCAAATTCCATGAAAAAGGGGACTCCGACTGAGTTACATTTCTTTATAGGTTAAGCATACCTATATCAGTCGCGGTATCTACACCGTACTGAAACTTATATCAAAAAGTCTACTTGCATAACACCACCATCAACACCCGTCTGTAGGGCGAGTTTGCTAGGGCGAATCTGCCGGCGACTGCTCGCATCATCACTATCCTTTTCAAATCAGAGAACTTGACTTCATGCTGCGCAAAATCCCACTAGGCATCGTCCTCCTCTCCGTTGGTGGCGTTCTTACTATCGTCGGCTTTATTGCCTACGCCCAAGAAAACGCCACGCTAAACCTGATCGGTTTTTTCTACGGCATCCCAATTTTGCTAGGTGGACTAGCCCTACGCGCAGCAGAGCTAAGACCTGCGCCCTACACACAGCTCACCAGCGAAGCGGTCATTGCCTTGCGGGATCAGGCCACGCAAACTCAAGAGCAAGTACGCAAAGACGTTACGCGATATCGCTATGGCCAAGAAGCCCATTTAGACGAAGCGCTAGAGCGCCTTGGGCTAAGCCCCAATGACACTCAGCGCCCTGTGCTTGCAGGACTGCGCGAAGAGCAAAGAGACGGTGCCTATACGCTCGTACTCGAATTCGATTCACCCTACGTCACGTTTGAGAAATGGCAAGAAAAGGAGTCCAAAATTGAGAAATTCTTTGGCCCTGGAATTAAAGCCGAAGTGACTCAACCCGCCGACAAAAAGGTAGATCTAGCGATGAAGACAGTCATCGCATAAAAATCGCTGCAACTTAAGAGATCCTTAGAGATCCTCAATCTAGGGAAATATCAAGGAAGAACGGCTATTTCTCTAATCGAACGGCATACCACTGAACAGACTCACCGGGACTCACTTCGAAGTCGCAGTGATTTTCCAGTAGAAAATTGGCTCGCTCCGCGTGAGATCCTAAGCTCTGCAATTCTCTTGGCATTGAGCCATCGTGGTTTTCAAGAATGTCTTGTAGCTTTGCCACCAGTTCTGGCGGCGTCATAAACGTCTCCACGGCATCGGGCGTAAGGAAAACATACATTTCCTCTGCGTACATCATGGAATCGGTCATGGCGGCGAAGTATTAAACAACATCAAATTATGCGATCGCAATCCATCATTTTCATGAAGACTGAACCCTGCTCCGCGATCGCAATGCTAAAATTCTTACATATTCCCCCCAATTCCGACCGGATTACCGGTCATTAAAACGGGCCGCTAAAACAAGACATTCGTTTTAGACCTAACTTAAGCCCAATACATTCACGAATAACTCAACGCTGAAGCTACTTTCAGCCAACGGTTAATTCACAGAAAGTATTGGGCTTCCCTATCCATCACGCCAGACGCCTATCCTCATGGTTCAAACGCCGCTTCAAACCCAAACTCCAGAGAACATGAAAGAGAGCGCAGAGAAAAAAGTCTCTAAGCTGGAAGGCATCAAAGAACGCAGCCAATTTCTGCGCGAGCCTGTCGCCACCGAATTAGAAGAAGACACCACCCACTTTACCGAAGCCGGAATTCAAATCCTCAAATTCCACGGATCCTACCAGCAGTACAACCGCGACGACGTCGTGCGCGGTCAGGAAAAGCCTTACTCCATGATGCTTCGCCTGCGCAATCCCGGCGGCTACATCTCACCAGAGCTTTACCGCACGCTAGACGAAATCTCCGACAAATACGGCAACAACACGCTTAGAGCCACCACGCGCCAAGCCTTCCAGCTCCACGGCATCCTCAAGAAAAACCTTAAGGCAACGCTAGCAGACATCATCCGCAGCATGGGATCAACCCTCGGCGCTTGCGGCGACCTCAGCCGCAACGTCATGGCGCCTCCGGCCCCTTACAAAAATAAGCCTGAGTACGTCTTAGCTCGCAAATACGCCACCAACATCGCCGACTTGCTAACGCCTCAGACGCCCGCCTATTACGAAATTTGGCTAGATGGCGAGAAAGCAGTCACCACCGAAGAAGATCCCAAAGTCGTGGCCATTCGCCAAGGGAAAGAAGGTCACACTGTGCCCGGCCAAGCCATTGAGCCGATTTATGGGGCTCAGTACATGCCACGCAAATTCAAATGCGCCGTAACGGTTCCTGGCGACAACTCGGTTGATATCTACACGCAGGACGTGGGCTTGGTTGTCATCACAGACGACAATGGCGAGCTACAGGGATTCAACGTCATGGCTGGCGGCGGTATGGGCCGCACGCATAACAAAGAAGAAACTTTTGCTCGCACCGCTGATCATCTGGGATATGTAGACAAAGACGACATTTATGACTTTGTAAAAGCGATTGTCTTCACGCAGCGCGACTACGGCGAGCGCTTCAACCGTCGCCAGTCTCGAATGAAATACCTCGTTCACCGCTGGGGCCTGCCTAAGTTCATAGCAGAAGTAGAAAAGCGCTACGGCAAAAAGCTAGAACCCTGGAAAGCGCTTCCCGAGTGGAAGTTTGAAGACTACTTGGGCTGGCACGAGCAAGGCGACGGCAAGCTGTTCGTCGGCGTTCATATCCGCAATGGCCGCGTTCACAACCAGGGCAAACTGCGCAACAAAACGGCCCTCCGCGAGATTGTCGAAAAGTTCAACGTCTCCATGCGAGTTACGCCCAACCAAAGCGTCATTCTGTGCGATATTGACCCCGCAGACAAATCGGCAATTCAGGCAATTCTAGACCGCGATGGCATCACCCCTGATAGCAAAGTAGACTCACTAGAGCGCTACTCCATGGCCTGCCCGGCTCTACCGACCTGTGGCCTAGCCGTCACCGAGTCCGAGCGCATCATTCCTAGCATGTTAGAGCGGCTCCGCAAGCTAACAAACAAGCTAGGACTCAAAAACGAGACGTTCACCACCCGGATGACCGGTTGCCCGAATGGCTGTGCGCGCCCTTACATGGCTGAAATTGGCTTTGTCGGTCAAGCGCCTCAAAGCTATCAGCTATGGCTAGGCGGCTCGCCTAATCAGGTTCGCTTAGCACGGCCTTACATGGAGAAGCTGCACGAAGACAACCTAGAAAAAGAATTCGAGCCGCTGTTTGCCTGCTTTAAGCAAAACCGCAGCGAGGGTGAAAGCTTTGGTGATTTTTGCGATCGCTACGGATTTGACAATCTTCGTCAGTTCAGCCAAACCTACGAGCCGGTAAAAGCATCGGGTACAGGTCGCCGCCGCAATCGTGTGGGGATATCGGACGAGCTATTTACTAAGCTCAAGTCCACGGCCAAAGAGCAGGGTGTGAGTATGACAGAGATATTAGAAAGAGCAGTGCGATCGCACCTAGAATAATTCTCTAGCAACAGCGCTATCTTGCTAACAAAAAGCGGCTCTCACTACCGGTAAGTGAGAGCCGCTTTTTCGGTTACGCTTTTTCAGTTATAGAACCTCGGCAAGTCTCCATATCTCTAGACGCACACATCTAAACACGCGCAGTCAGTACTTAAAAGAAATTACTCAAAAGAGAAAGCAACCCATTTGCTCTTAGCGCCGTTCCGCGGCCAACATCTGAAGCCCTCCCAATCAAAAAACAGTTTTCGAACTGGTTTTCAAACTAATTTTCGAACTAAGGATTAAGGCTAGCCATTTCTCTACTACCTGGCTGCTGACCAAACAGGCTATCCAAATAAATTCGGCTGACCTGTCGCTCTGTAACGCCGTTTTGCATCAGAAAAAGAGAGAGCGCTGCGCAAAACAGCCGATCTTGGCTCCAGCTAGAATGAATGTCCAAATAATGCTGCACAGACATATGCAGATCCTCAGGGATTTCAACCGACAAGCTAATAGATTGCTGCATCGCAACGACTCCTTAGTGAAAAATGTTTTGCCTGAGTCAATACCGCGATCGCTGTACGCACAGTGCACTCGTTCTTGCGTAGATAGCGATGTTTCTCTCAGGCGGAGTTTCATTGTGGTAGATGCCTCTAGAAATCGCAACTCAGCTAAAACCTGCTAGCCCCTTGACAAAAAAATTTCCCTAAAGATAGTTCGTTCTATGCCATTTTTTGTTACGTAGCTTAATAGTATCTGGCCGCAATCAGCTAGTTTGGGCTGCTCAAAAGTAATCCACAAAAGTCAGCGCAGCCGTTAACTTACGTTTTAATCTGTGGAAAACCTACGCAGATACTGTGGAAAACCTGTGGAGGGGCTGTGGAAAAGTCCGCTCAAATACTAAGCTTTGCAACATTTCAGGCAACTACCCATCTGCCGCTCTCTCTTGACAGCCAAGCACTAAGGTGAAGCACTCACTCATTCTTAAACTGAAGACTCATTTGCGCCAAAAGAGGCCGATACTTTCACCATAATTTCCTTAATCTTCTCTGGCATTCGACGCACCGCCCGTCGTCTAGCCACGTCTACGGGCACCAAAATGACCTGTCCAGTTAAGCAAGTTACTGGCTCAGGACCTACTGTCTCAATTTCATAGAGCCAACTGAGTCGAATCCCGTTAATAGGTGCAAGCCGAGTTTTTACCACAGCCGCTGTCCCCAACGTTAAAGGCCGCCGATAGCGCACATCTAGCCTTACCACCGGCAGGTCATATCCTGAGCGCACCACATCCTCAAGAGACGACCCGAACGCTCGCAAACACTCAACTCGTGCGGTCTCCATCCAGGTGATGTACGCACCGTGCCAGACCACACCACCGTAGTCAGTATGGTGAGGCTGAACGCGAATTGGATATTCGAACCAGCTCTCGATATTCGCTGAACCAGACGTTGAGGGAGGGAGAATAGAGGAAGTCATAAATAGAGTTGAAGAGCAGTTGCAAAAGGTTATTTGCCGAAGCTGAACTGTAGATATTTGTTCAAATATCTTCGCAAATGTCCATCTACCATAGCTTTTGGCAATAGCCATCTTAGGATGAATACATCAGAGCTTGCACCATCTTAGTTCTGCGCTGTTTAGTCCTAAAGTCTTAGGAAAGAGGGCCTTCGTCATGATCGAGAACATTTTGCTAGCAGATTCCGGGATTGGCAATACCCGAGACATGATGAAGCGGCTTATGGAAATTCCTCGCTTAAACCGCTCATCTATCACCATTCTCCACGTAGTTCCCTCTCAGTCTGGCTCGATGGCGATGGCTGAAAGTTGGGAGAAAGGCGGCAGAACGATGGCCGAGGCCGTTAGCGAACTCGATTTAGATCCCGCGCGGGTAAATGCTGTTCTCAGAGAAGGCGAACCGAAAGATTTAGTAGGCAAGGTCGCTAACGAAATCGACGCAGATTTGATCGTTATCGGATCTAGAGGACTTACAGGACTCAAAGCCATTTTAGGGAATTCAGTCAGCCAGTATGTTTTTCAGCTCTCTGAGCGGCCCATGCTGCTGGTAAAAGATGACCTGTATGCGATCAAGCCGATCCGGCGCATTTTGGTTTCTATCGACAAATCTGATGTGGCGAAGGAAAGCCTACAAGTTGCCATTGATCTCGCTCGCGACATTGAGAAAAGCGAAATTATTTTAGTGCATACGGTGCCCAAGCTCAGCAACAAACTAGAAGATGCTGTTCGAGAAAATCCTGAGAATGATCCAGTTCTAGCAGACGCACTTTATAAAGTCCGTCGCCTAGGAATTTCCTGTCGCTGTATGGCACCAGAGGGTAAACCGGGCGATCGCCTTTGCACCCTGATTGACGATCTTAATGTCGATTTGCTCATCGTCGGCTCCCCAGACCGCAGACCCAGCATCGCCAAAGCTATGCCCGACCTAGATCGGCTGCTTGGAGAGTCGCTATCCGACTACATGCGAGTCTATGCCAACTGTCCGGTACTGCTCACTCGAATAGAAGCCTAGCCAAACGGGTCAAATCAACCTTCTAACCAAATTAATTTTCTAACAAAAGCGGCCTTGTCATAAAAACTGGCAGGGTCGCCGAATTGCGTTGAGTAGGGTTTCTTCATAGACCTCTCGCTCAATTTCAAAAGAGCCAAAGCGTTCCAGATGGGGATTAGTCAGTTGGGCATCAAATAGCAAGAAGTTGCGCGATCGCAAATGCTCTACCAGCATCACCATCGCCGCCTTCGATCCTTCAGGAATACGATAAAACATCGACTCTCCAATAAACGCGCCGCCCAGCACAATCCCCAAAAAGCCACCGGCTAGCTCGCGGCCTTGCCAAGTCTCAAAGCTATGCGCATACCCCGCCCGGTGCAGCCGGTGGTAAACCTCCTTTAGCTCATCAGATATCCAGGTAGTCTCCCTATCCGCACAGCCTTCTACCACCGCTGAGAAGTCTTTATCAATAGCCGGTTGAAACTGCTGCTGATTGAGTACGCGCTGCAAGGATTTAGGGTATCGGAAGCGGCTGTCTAAAGGGATGATTGCCCGGCGATCGCTCGAATACCAATTGAGCGAATGGCTCTCTTCATCCGCCATTAGAAAATAGCCCTGAGCATAGCACTGAAGAATTTGAGGAACGGAATAGACCATATTGTCCGCAAAGAGCGCCCCAACGAATGAAGAGTGCGTCAGTTAAGGCTATCTCTATCGTAACGGCACGTAAACTAATCGCGGCTTTCGCGCCTTATTCTCACAAAAACCTTTAGCCTTAATAAAATGATGACTGTGGCACTAAGCACAATCTATGTCCGACTTTAAAGACGCTTTCTCAGAAGATTTTTCGCCCGAAGATGCAGCTCGAATCAAGGCAGCAAGGGTCGATGCGGATACAGAGGTTTCGACTATCGAGTCGATTGAGCTACCGCCAGCAGAGAACGCCGCGCAAGAAGGCGAATGGCTAAAGGTCACGCTGCACAAATGGCTAGACGAAGAGTTTTTACCCGAAATCGTGAACGAGCACATCGCCGCTCGCGCCTCTCAGGTATTCACGCGGCAGCGCATGGAGGGAGAGAACAACTTGAACGCGCTAGTTTTAGCCGTGCTCACCGAAATGCAGGGCTACGACTTTTCAAAAAGTTTTTACAGTGAATTTGCGATCGCTAACGCCGTAGGCGACCTGCTTCTCGAAAGCCTCGGCATCGAAAAATGCTGCGGCAACACCGAGCAGTCCAACTCATAATCGAGCGCTCTTTAAAGCTATCGAACTTGTGTAAGATGATCCGCTGGCCTACCCACCTCCAGACACCCGAAACAGCAATTTCGGAGAAACCGAACGTTTTCTAATTCCTACCAACAGTCAAAACCTTGCTGAACATCAAGCTCAACAAGGCTAATTTGTTAAATTTTGCTTTTCGGATATCAAGCGGCCAACGGCCCCTCAGCCATCCTAGATTACAGCAAGCTACCAGCTAGACTTCACAACGCCAGGTAGCAAACCTTGGTGAGCCATCTCACGCAGCGCATTACGGCATAGCCCAAAATCACGGTAGTACCCGCGAGGACGACCCGTCTTCCAGCAGCGATTGTTCAATCGACTGGGCGCACTGTTGCGAGGCAGCTGCTGAATCTTGCGGTGAATCTCTAGCTTCTGAGCCTGGTTGGGCGCATCTTCAAATTCTTGCAGCAAAGCCTGACGCTTCTCAGCGAACTGCTTTACGATCTTTTGGCGCTTTTTCTCGCGCGCAATCATGCTTTTCTTAGCCATGAGGCAGGTTCTAAGTTATTTCCATTACACAGTCTCTAATACTAGAGGGTCAAAGCAGCTTTTGTAAACCACCCGGCCATACGGATTCCTTCTGCCCAGTCAAGCATTGTCTTGCGCCGGTTCTTAGCGCTTAGGCTTCTGTTTAGTTTTTTCCTTTTTAGCTCTAACCGCGCTCGCTGCCTTTACCTTAGCGACCCTAGCCGCTTCTTTTCTCAGCTTAATAGCACCAGGACAAATATCTAGCAGGTCACACTTCATACAGTCTGGGCTACGCGCCGTACAGATCGCTCGACCGTGATACACCAGCCGAATCGACCAGTTCTCCCAGTCTGGGCGCGGCAGCAGCTTCATCAGGTTCTGCTCAATTTTCACCGGATCAGTCTGCTTCGTCACTCCTAATAATCCAGAAATCCGCTTTACATGCGTATCTACCGTCACGCCTTCGTGCACATCAAAGATATGAGCCAGCACAACGTTCGCCGTTTTTCTCGCAACGCCTGGTAGCGTCGTCAGCTCAGCCATCGTACTGGGCATCTCACCACCAAATTCTGCAATCAGCTTCTGGCAAGCAGCCTGAATGTTCTTAGCTTTACTGCGAAAAAAACCAGTAGAGCGGATCAGGTCTTCTAGTTCGGTAATCTCTGATTGAGCGATCGCCTCCGCATCTGGAAACCGCTCAAACAGGGCAGGCGTCACCTTGTTCACCCGAGCATCCGTACATTGCGCAGCCAGCACCGTCGCCACCATTAGCTGCACTGGCAACTCGTAGTCCAAAGAACAAGGCGCTTCTGGATACATCAGCTTCAGCCGCCGCAGTATCTCTAAGGCTCTTTGCTTTTTAGGAAGCTTCTGCGCCTCTCTTAGCGGTGGCGGTAGCATATCGCCTAGCGAAACAGGCACCGCCTTGTAGCCATTGGCTGAACTCGGCGGTGCCCAATTGGGTGCTTTAAAGGAGTCAAAATTCACTATCGAAGATTTTGCAAAACTTCAAGCTGAGTTGTATCTCGAATAATTAAAAAGATACCTAACCCTAGCAGTAGAAAGATGCCGGTTTGCATCACGCTTTCCTGCAATCGCAATGGCAAAGGCTTTCCTCTAACTGCTTCAATCAGCAAGAAAGCGAGCTGTCCACCATCCAAAGCAGGCAAAGGCAAAATGTTAATAATCGCCAAGTTGATGCTGATGATCGCAGCAAACGGAAACAAAAACCCAATATTTTTTGCGGAGAGCTTCGCCCCTTCCTCAACAATCTTTACTGGGCTACCTACCTGTCCAGACATCTCAGAAAAGTTTGTAAACAGCGCCAGCATTCCAGTTGCCACTTGCTGAGTCTGAAACTGAAATTGCTTAGCCGCCAGCGATAAAATTTCAATAGGATTGTTAATACGGCGAGGGGCCATCGTACTCAATCCAATCCCAATTACAGCGTCGTTTGTCTCTGGACTCACTTCTGGTGTAACTGCAACTCGAACCTCTTGATCCTTACGCTGAAGCGTCAGATTCACCGGCTCGCCTGGGCTGCCATGGATAATTCTAATGAGCTGCTGGTCAACCCCTTTCGCAGCCATAGCTGCCTCATCTGCGACAGCATCGCTTGTTGCACCATCTAGCCTTTGGCCGTTCGCTTCGACAACGATATCTGTTCTCTGGATGCCTGCTAAATCTGCCGGGCTACCAGAGACTACTTGAGGAATATAAACTCCGTTGACCGGCTCTGGAATCCCTAAAACGCCAAACTGAGCAACAGAAACCGTGTAAGCAAAAATCATGTTGGCAATTACGCCCGCACTGATCACAATGGCCCGATCTAACACAGGGCGGTTGCGCAGCAAGTCAGGGTCGTTTGGCGGAATCTCGCTTTCAGGATCGTCATCAGGAAAACCGACAAAGCCGCCGAGCGGAATTGCCCGCAGCGCATACTCCGTTTCTGGACCCTGAAACTTCCACAAAATAGGCCCAAAGCCAATAGAAAAGCGGTTTACGTGAATATTTTGCAATCGCGCTGCCATGAAGTGGCCCAGCTCGTGAACAAAAATCAAAAGGGCTAGAATCCCTATTACGGCCAATACGGTCATAGTAGCGCTGCGTCAGGTTAACTTTTGTTATTGTACAAGGCGAGCTAACGGTTCGTGTGCGTCAAAAGGGGTGACCAGCCGAACCAGCCCTTCTAGCGCCAGCACTGGTTACTCAGCGCCAATAACATCCATACCCATATACTTTTGCAGAACTTCTGGCACCTTTACACTGCCGTTTGGCTGCTGATAATTTTCTAAAATAGCTGCCATTGTCCGACCCACTGCCAAACCAGAGCCATTTAGCGTATGGACAAACTGCGTTCCTTTCTTACCGGCCTCTTTAAATCGGATATTCGCTCTGCGGCCTTGAAAGTCAGTGCAGTTTGAGCAGCTAGAGATTTCTCTGTATTTATCTGACGACGGAAGCCAAACTTCTAAGTCGTAGGTTTTGGTCGCGCTAAATCCGATGTCGCCTGTGCAAAGCTCTAGCACCCGGTAAGGCAGCTTTAGCTGCTGCAAAATATCCTCCGCATCGCGAGTTAGCTTTTCTAGCTCATCAAAAGAATTAGCAGGATGAACAAATTTGTACATCTCTACTTTATTAAACTGGTGCAGACGAATGAGTCCTCGAGTATCACGGCCATAGCTGCCAGCTTCGCGGCGAAAGCAGGGCGTATAGGCGCAGTAGTTAATTGGTAGCTGATCGGCTTCGAGCACTTCGTCGCGGTGAAAGTTCGTCAGTGGGACTTCGGCTGTAGGGGTGAGCCATAAATCATCGCGATCGCACTTAAACCCATCCTCTGCAAACTTAGGCAACTGCCCCGACCCCTGCATAGACTCCGAATTCACCAAAATCGGCGGCAGCATCTCCGTATAGCCCGCCTCGGTATGCCGCGCAAGCATAAACGAAATTAGCGCTCTCTCCAGCGCTGCCCCCGCTCCAATCAAGGTCACAAAACGACTCTGCGCAATCTTCACCGACCGATCAAAGCTCATAATCCCCAGCTTTTCGCCAATCTCATAGTGAGCCAGCAGTTCGTCCTTGTGATCTTCCTTTAAAGGAATTAGATCATCCCCCCAGCGCCGCACCTCTACGTTGTCATCCTCTCCTCCACCTAGCGGCGTTGAGTCGCTCGGCAAGTTTGGCATCATCAGCAAAATCTCTTCCATCTGAGCCTTCAGCTCGCGCTCTTTCGGCTCTAGCTCGCCAATTTGCTGCTTCACCCGGTTGCCCTCCTCACGCAGTCCTGCAACTTCATCTCCTTTCGGATCAGCTCCAGAGCGAATCTTTTGACCGACCGACTTACCCACCTCGTTACTTCGCGCCTGCAGCTCAGAGCGCTGCTGCTCAATCTCGCGCTGCTGCTCGTCTAAAACCAGCAAAGGCTGCAAGTCATAGTCGCCTCTTTTACTCAGGGCGGCTTCCACTTGCTCAGTTTGGTTACGAATCAGCTTGATATCCAGCACGGTCTTATTTCCTTATTAGAGAGGGATGGCTTTTTTGGCCCAGTAAATTCCCATAAGCAAGGTTAACATCGCAAAGGGCGGTCAAGGTTAAACCCTGCCGCCCCTTAAGACTATTCACTTGACTCACTTTATTTACAGTGAGCCGCTAACCTACTGAACCTGCTGAATCTCAGCAATCTCGGGGATAAACTCGCGCAGTCGGCGCTCGATACCCATCCGCAAAGTCATAGCCGAACTGGGGCAGCTACCGCAAGCACCCTGCAAACGCAGTTTCACGATGGGGCCATCAAGCTCTACTAGCTCAACGTTGCCGCCATCAGCGATCAAATAGGGCCGCAGTTCGTCGAGCACCTGCTCCACATTAGGCTCAGTTAAGGCGAGAGTCGCCATAGCATTTCTCCAGTTGAATGATTACTCTAGTCTAGCGGCTGAGCAGGTCACTAGTAACGGTCGGTTATCCGTTTTTTTTAGCTAGCACTCAATTCATCGAGCCGAGCCAGCACTTCTTGACTATGAATCGGCGGGCGCACCCCCAAAAATCGCTCTTGCAAAACGCCCTCTGGGTCAATTAAGTAAGTGTGCCGACGAGACATCGGCTTAATCCACGAGCCATAAGCCTTGCTCACTTCGCCGTTAACATCTGATAGCAGCGGAAATTCCAGCGCTTCAGACTCACAAAACTCTTCGTGAGAAGCCACATCGTCAGCGCTAACGCCCACAATTTCTGCGTTGCGAGCCTTATATTCTGACAGATCGCGCTGAAATCGCTGTGCCTCTAACGTACAACCGGGCGTAAAATCACGTGGATAAAAATAGAGAACGACCCATTCCCCTCTGTAGTCAGCTAGGGAAACTTCTCCATCACCGCTATTAGTAGGCAGCGTAAAGCTAGGAGCGGGTTCGCCAATAGCGGGCTGCGGGCCACCCAGCGCATAGGCCATAGGAACAAAAGGCGAACTAAACGTAGAAGCCAGCGTAAATAGAGTGCCAAGGCATAGCGCTAAAAAAGTACGACGAAGCGTCATAAACCAAAGAGATAAAGAGCTACCCCAAGTCTATAATGCGCTCGCGGCAGTATTAGAAGTCTTGCGAGCGAGCTATGGTTAAACATCTTTTGAAATACTGTCACAAGTATTGGCGCGAGAGCTGGGCGATCGCCCGGCGTATCCTTACCGAGCTGTTTAGAAGAAAGCGCAGCCTCATCGCCTGGATGATTTTCCCGGCCACCATCCTTCTGCTCAATGGCATCATCACCGGTGGAAAACAAAACAACTTCACCTCTCAAGAAGCTTTTGAGATTGCCGCACCTGCCACGTTAGTAGGCGCAGCCCTATTTTTTAGCTGCTTAGGTGGTGGTGTCGCCACTATTGTCTCCGAACGAGAGCAGCAAACCCTCAAGCGACTCTTCCTCTCTCCACTGAGCGGCGTATCTTATTTCTTAGGCACTTTTCTCGCCCATAGCGTCATTGGCATTGGGCAAACGCTCGTTATTTTTACTATCGCCTTCTTCGCCGGAGCCGAATTCCCCGACGCCAACTGGCCTATCGCCGTTCTCATTATCCTACTCAGCATCCTGGCCTACGTTGGCTTAGGCTTCATGCTCGGCACCCAGTTCGCCCGCCGCACCGAAGACGTGAGCGCCATCATCGCAGCCTTTGGCGTTCCGCTCATGGTCTTAGGCGGGGCCTTCTTGCCCATCGAAATTTTCCCGCCGTCGCTTCTAAAAATTGCCAAATTCAACCCGATTTACCACATGACGCAAGCGCTCACCCAAGTGCTCGTCCATCCCGAAGAAAACCTCAACAGCGGTGGGCACTTCTTGTTTCTCACTATCTTCGCTGGCCTTATGGTCGGCGTCGGCTGGCTCAGCTATCGGCAGATGCTAGCAACAGAACGGCAGCTCTAGCGGCGATCGCGCACAAAGCCAACCCAAGGTAGCCAACTCAACTAGCGCAGCCGGTTCAGCACTTCATGAGTCTGAGCACTAGCCATCGCAACCTAATAACTAACTACCTATTGCCGCTAGCGTATTAGTTGCTAGTTGGGCCGGGAGCGATCGCGCATCCAATCCATCCGGCAAAGTCTTACGAACAGAAACTCCCGCAACCTTCAACACACCGCCTGAAGCATCTGCCATCTGCGCGCCACAGCTACTCGGAATATAAAGGCCCTCCTGACTGCTTCTCCCGTCAGGCTTACCAAAGTTCTGCACCCAGTACTTGCCATAGTCAGAGCTGCCTGTCGCATCAAACAAGCCAAATCCAACTTCGGTATAGTTTGCTGCCAAAATATTCTTACGATGGCCGTCGCTATTCATCCACCCCTGAAATACCGCACGAGCCGTCCTTTGCCCAGCCGCAATGTTCTCACCCGCCGCTGCCAGGTCGTATCCGGTTGCCGCCACTCGGCTAGAAAGCGTAGAGCCATCTTTACCCTGGTGGCTGAAGAAGTTCTGAGTCGCCAAATCTTCTGCATATTCCTGTGCAGACTGGCCCAACAAATAAGAGCTTCGCAGCGGTTTAAGGCCAGCATCCCGACGAGCCTCATTCGTTAAACTCAGCAGCTCGGAAAAGAAATCTCTCAGATAAGCGCAGTTGCCAGAAACGGTAGAAACTTCTATTCCACCACCGCTAACACCGTCTCTATTAGCCTCTCTGTTAACGTTAGACACTTTACTACCACCGCCAGTCCCCCAACTCATCGCCGCTAGGCCTACTAGAGCAAAACTCCACCAAGCAGTCCATTTCATCAAAATAATCCTAAAATTTAGAGAACAACCCGCTGACACAAACCCAAACTCCACGGCTTGCACTCAGATAGGTAATCGAATCTGTGCTCAAAGCAAAAAACTTTGAGCGCACAGCGGTTAAAAAAGACAAACTGATAGTTAGTGGACACTCAGTAACAACTAGCAGGCACAGCAAACAGGACGCACGGGTTGTGCATCAGCAAAGTGATTGTGACTAGCTCAATTGATACACCGAGCGCCTTTTTTCTAGACTACTCAGTTGCCAAATACTTATATCGGTAGATGAGTCAAAGACTTACGTTGCAGATACTATTGACTTATGCACTCTCTCCCTGTAAGGGGTCTCCTTAGAGGAATCGTCTTAAACATCTTCACAATTGGTTAAATTAGACAAGATTCAGGAATTGGATCCACCTTAGGCAGATCTGTTCTGTCGCTGGCTGCGAAAGGTCACAGTGGCTTTATAGCGACTTTACAAAGCTAAGCGTCGTTGCAGCCCTAACACATCCGCAGATACCGAGGGTGCTCTAATTTCTTCTATACCGCACCTAGAGAAATCACTGAAATGCCTAATATTTTATTTACCTAAGATCTCTCTACGTATAGAACCGATGGACATCACGCGTTGACGCGAAGAAAGTACGCGTTTTCAATGCATGGCAAATCGTCAAAGCTTAACAATACTCATCAACAACTCTTCAGCAGATGTCTAAATATGAACGCTCAAGCCCAGTTTAAGAAACAGTCTAAAAAACACCCTAAAAAGCAATCTGAAGCGCCTAAAAAAAGCAATGAAGAGGTGGCAACCTTTGGCGCAGGTTGTTTTTGGCATGTAGAAGAAACGTTTAGAACCCAGCGTGGTGTCCAAAAAACCTCAGTCGGCTATATGGGCGGACATTTCGATCATCCTTGCTATTTAGACGTGCTATCTCGAATTACTGGGCACGCAGAAGTAGCCCAGATTCACTATGATCCTGAGCTTATAAGCTACGAGCAGCTACTAACTATTTTCTGGCGTTGTCACGATCCCACTACGCTCAATCGGCAAGGCCCCGATCGCGGCGAGCAATATCGGTCAGTCATTTTCTATCACACGCCGAAGCAGGCGATCGCAGCTCAAATTTCCAAAGCTGAGCTAAACGCTACCGGCACCTACCCCAACTCCATCGTCACCGAAATCCAGCCCGCCAAAGACTACTGGCCCGCGACGACAGACCACCAGCAGTATCTACTCAAAAAGCAGATGCAAACTCTACAGCGCCAGAATTTTTCAGCGGTAAGGACAAGCTAATTAGTTGCATAGCCACCAGAGCCACTCATCATGCGTCATCTGAGCCAAACAAACGCGCTTTCAGTCTGTTTAGCCGAATGCGACTAGAAATATACCAGGGCCAACGGTAGTACTCAGCCAATAGCCATAAAGCAATAGTGCTATGACTTCCTAGCGTCAGCGCCGTCCACATCCGAGGAAAGTCGGTGCTATCCAAAGGTGGGAAAACATAATTTGATAGCGCAATAATGCCAACCGGAGCCAGAACTAATCCAATCGTAAACGCCCAAATGACACCTGCTGCCGTATCGCTCTGCTGCGCCGTCTGCCAGCGCCAGCCGTTCCACTGCCAGGCCATCGGCTGAAGGCTATCGGCTAGATGCACCGATTGGTTTTCTAGGTTTGCTAAAAACATGTGGCGACAAAAATCGCAGGCAAAAATATCCATCAGCGCGATCGCATTCAGCTCACCGCTAGCGCAAGCAGGACACCGGTAGGTTTCTTCATAAGACAGCGCCTTAGGAGCTACTACTTGAGAACTACTCGCCTTACCGCTGTATCTTTCGCCAATTTGCGGCTGATGATATCCAAGCTCACCCATCTAAAACCCTGGTTTTGCACTATCTTCTCTAAAGATAATGGGCTCAAAACCCACTGTGTCAGACCGTCTTAAATTCTTAACAGACGAAGCCATCCCAGCCTATCCCACTTGCCGTGTCTAGCTTGCCATGTCTCCAGCTAGCTTGCCATGTCTCCAGTTAGTTAAAAGGAGAAAATTGCCGCTAATAAGACTTACCCGCCACAGCAAATCTACAGCACCTGAGAACCAGCAAGCCGCTTTTGACCCGCAGCCTGCAGCTTCAAAATCAACGCATCAGCCTCAGCTTGCAGATGAAGCAACGCCACCTGATGACCCGGCTGATACGGATAAAGCTTTGCACCCATCCCGCGAACCGGCATTTTTTTAGACTTGCCATCAGATACGC
>Ga0209194_1000185_pt1 | contig 56147 bp, 52 predicted proteins | sample COGITO_mtgs_1004_FD_184787 | JGI IMG/M metagenome (GOLD analysis project Ga0209194, IMG submission 184787) | Pelagic marine microbial communities from North Sea - COGITO_mtgs_100413 (SPAdes) (version 2) | ecosystem: Environmental > Aquatic > Marine > Epipelagic ... | reverse complement strand
ACAACTTCACGGTTTGCCTTGGATGGAAGCGCTCAACCTTTGCTCTGTAGCTGCTTTGGACAAGTTGATGCCTCCTATGAAAACTTAGGCACTAATTTTAGATCTATCTGGTAGATTCCATCGTCTTCTCGAATAGAAATGCCATAGCGCTGCCAAAATTTGTTTGCGCCATCGAGGGTGCTGATTCTTGGTTGAAAGGCCATGAGATTTCTCCAGAGTGAATAATTGGCAAAGTTGAAATCGCTTGTCAAGCAGAAATGACTCCCATGTAGGACTGAATGAACTCAGCCGCTAGCTGTGGGACGATCGCGTTGCCGAAACCGCGCAGCATAGCCACTCGACCGGAAAACCCATCAGCCAGCAAACGAAGGCCGGGTTTAACTGGTCTCCTCTTTCCATCGAGGCAGTCAATCCATTCACACTCGCTCCACGGATTAAGCTCGCAGTTTGCTCCGGCAACGCTAGACCATATTTCTGCTCGCGTCGATTCTTCAGAGATGGGGGTGATCGCCTCAAGTTTTTGCCGTCGCTGGCTGTTGGCGTACTCCAAGCGGCCCCTTGAACCTGACAATTCAGAGCCAATGTCTTTCTCGACATCTGAGACGGTGACCCGTTGTTTTTGCTGTCGTTGACTGTGGGGGTTGTCCAAGCTGCTAACTGTGTTGCCCTGGCCTGACCGAGAAGAGACAGGCGAATACTGCCATCTCGCTGATTGTGCCGGTCTCTGCCATTGCCGTCCTGCACGGTTGGAGTGCCCCACCCAGAACAACCGGTCTCTCCGGTGTGCAGCCCCGACGCTCGCAGCAGGCAGATCTGCCGCAGCCGTGGCGTAGTTCGCGTTTTCCAAATCAGATGCCACGAGATCCCACCACTCAAGGGCAATCTTTGTACTAACCTGCTCACCAAAGATGACTGGAGGGCAACACTGGCAGATGAGCCAAAAGAACGATGGCCATAGGTGCCGCTTGTCAGCAAACCCTGCCCTCTTGCCTGCCGTGCTGAAAGGTTTGCATGGGACACTTCCTGTCCAGACGGGCTGGTCTTTTGGCCAACCAGCGAGCTGGAGCGCACGGGGCCAGCCGCCGATACCTGCAAAGAAGTGGCACTGGACGTAAGGTTTAAGGTCATTTGGTAGGACATCTTCAATGCTCCTTTCGTCTACGTCGCCAGCCGGGATGAGTCCGGATTTAATCAGTTCTCTGAGCCACTGGGCGGCGAACGGGGCATTCTCGTTGTAGTAGTTCACGGTCGCTGCCTCGCCCATGCAACCGCACCTAGAACCACATAGAAAGCTGATATCAGAATGAGCAGGTAGGGCAGCAACCAAGCCAAGAAAGAGAGCAGCCACATTGCAACGGCGGCAGTCAGAGGAATAACGATGGCAGCGGCTAGAAAATGAGCGGGCGGTGTGTGATAGGTAGATGCGCCGATGAGATGGATTAGTCGGGCTGCTGGATAACGAGCGAGGGGCGGCAGTCGGTCTATTAACTTATTCATCGTCAAGCTGGATACTCCCATCTAAGAAGTACATATCTTCGTTAGCTTTAGTCATTTCAATTTTCCTTAAATAGTGCATTCTATTTGTCCAAGCTTTCTGTTCGTCTTTGCTGAAGCTGATTTAGCACCTCATCGGTTCGGCGCTCCTGGTCGGCCTCAACTTTTACCGGGTCATTGCCCAATCCGGGGGCATCGAGTTTTCCGGTTGCTGGGTCAATGTAGCTACGAGATCTCGCAGCGACTATCTGTTCACTCGTCGGATTCGGAGAAGGTAGCTCATCCACAAAACTTTCACCGGCCAGCGGTGCTTGGTTCCATAAGTCGAGTGCAGCTCCTAATGCTGGCTTTGATAGGGGCTGGCCCCACCTTTGCTGAGAGCGCTGCTGTAGATCTGACTCAGCCTGACGCAACCGGACGAGCTGCCTACGGTCGGCATCAGCGGGCGAATCCGCGCCATGCTGGTAGGAGAATGAGCCAAGATTATCTGCGCCGTTGCCAGGGTCAGTATGGCCGCTATAAGCAACAGTCGGATTGCAGTTGCGGTCACGAGTACCTTCAGCGGCACCAATTGAGCAAGTTAGATCGCGATCGCTCAGCACAGTCCTCATTGGTTTGCCGGTTAGCAACGGCTCAATATCTTCTCTCGTTGGCTCTGCCTTATCAGCGCGTCTCACATCCAGGTGAGCGCCTGTCCCAATACCGCTGCTGCCGGTTCGAGCAAATGTAGCGCCCTGCTCAAAGTCGCCGCTAAGGCAGCTTGATAGATGCAGTAGTTTAATGGTGCTACCGTCGCTCATTTTCACCGTGCCGACTTCACCGCCGCCATTTGAATCAAACCAGCAAACGACGCTGACGTTCTCAGGGGCCATTATTTTGGTGCCAGTCGGCGTGGCCAAGTCAATTCCATAGTGAGGCTCTACTACCCCCTTCACTGGATGGACTCGTGCGAGGTCGTAGTCGCTGCTAACTTCGTAGCCTGCGATGATATCGCCTTCTGATAGATAAGTCTTATGGCTAGTCGTCATCTCAGCGCGGGGGGAGTAGTGAGTAATGATGCGGTCGGCGGCGGCATTGCCTGCGGGCCAAAGTATCAGCGCCAGCGGCAACAGCCGGTAAAGGTTGATATGGATGCCGGTGTCAATTCTCAGGCGCATCGGTCGCGATCTTCCACGCGGTGTTTACTTCAGTAGCAATTGAATTCGCGTCAAAGGTCGTTATCCCTAAATGGAATTTGAGGTAGCCGGGGGCGCATAGGTCAGAAACTAACGCCGCCCAAATAAACCAAGTCAGCAGGGTCACTCTACGAAAAAAATGCTTTACGCGATTGATGCGCCACCGGAGCGAACGGGCGATCGCCATCTGAATGCCCTCCTATATTTTGTAATTAGCGCCGCGCCGCATTCCCTGCTCTTCTGCGGTCTGCATTAGTTCCGCTCTAAATGCCTGCGCCTCTCGAACCCGTGCATCTAGAACGGCCTGTTGATTCTGTAGGTCTGGAATCCGCCGCTTCAGGGATGCCTTGTTGTCGTCGGCTAGGACATTGATCAGCTCGTCGCCAAAACACAGCAGCGTGGCAAAGAAGAACGCTGTGAGGTTTGCGATCCACCCCCACTCGGGCACACCGGGGACAGAGTAAGCGATGCTGCCCAGTCCACGGCCATCGACGCCGATCATGTTGGTGCCGACGTTGAGCGCATAGACGGCAACGATAATCGTGATCAGGCATCCCCACCGCGCCCACTCACTAGGCGAGATCTGACCGTCCTTGTTCTTGTCGGGAGAGAGGAAGCTGCTGATGCGCCGGTTGAAGATCGCCGTGTTCACCTGCCACTGCGTTGCGGCAATTAGCAGCGTCAGGCCAATCGCCATCTGGGGCGAGTTGCCAAAGCTGTTGAGTACGTCAAACGAGAACCAGGAGTCTAGACCCAAAATGGCGATCGACACCAGATAGGAAAGTCGGTGCAGGCGTAGCTGCCGCTTGGCCGAATCCAGGCTCTTCGTGACCCGGTCGTAGTCCCCGAGCAGGTAATTCACTCGTTCGTCTGCGCGACTACTACTCTGAGTTGTCGTTGATGTCTTTTGCTGTATAACCATAGTTCGTTAACCGATAGTTTTGACAATCGTGAGGTGCTTTCTAAAGGGGATAAATCTGCCGTCAGGTGGCCACCTGAGCGACCACCTGAGAAACCACCGCGTAAGCTGAAACCCACACCGGGCAGGCCACCGGGCCATTTATACGATTCACCGCGCCCGGTGCTGCGCGGTGGCCGTGCGGTGAACATTTACTCAAAGACAAAGAAGGTCTCTTCTGACCGTTGAGACAGCCAGCCTTTCATAATCGCCTTGTCGCAAAGCTGGATATAGCTCTCTTTCGAGCGGCTAATTTTACGGAAGCAGTTCGCGTTATTGAAGCTGTTGTAGTCGATGACTTCACCCACCTTTTTGTCCAGCCACTCCCGAAAGGTTTGCAAATCAGTAGACAACGATTTAGCAGCGGCTGGGCGCTCGGGGTCTAGATGGGTAGCCTTCACGGCTTCAGGGGCATCGCCTCGAACATTGGCACTGACCAGTGCCTTCGTCCCCAGCGGTAGCCACTCACCGTTGATGAACGCAATCCTAGAGTGCTCTGAGTCTTCGGGCGGCGCGGAGAGAACGCCAGGATAGTTTTTCGCAACCTGACTGTATAACTCCTGATTAAACGTCAGCTCCTCGCCTTCCCAGTACTCAACGTGACCCGGCGCGATCGCCACTAGGCATAACGACAGCTTCTTAACCGAACGACCCACTTTTTCCATCGTTTCCGCAACGATTTCAGGCGCAATCGTCCACAGCGCCTTTCGACGCTTCATGCCGCTTGAAGAAAAGCCTGATATCTTATCAGCTAGATCTTTAATCAACGGGGTCAGAATATCGACGTAGCGCCCATAGCTACCGGTCATGCCAGCCCACTCATCGCATAGCAAGATAGCCTCTCCGGGATACTGGATAAACTCCTCAGCTAACGCCAGAGCATTTTCGACCAGCGCGATTGCCTCGTTTTCATCCGTCATCGTCAGCAAGTCACCCCGTACCGACTTAAACCCTTTCGTATACTCATCATCTTCGCTGCCGACGCTGTACAGGTTAATGGTGAAGATTTTCACGCCGCGTTCAGCCAGCGAGCGCAGTACCATCACAACTAAGTTCGTCTTGCCAACACGCTGTCCGCCGTAGAGGGAGCGCGAAGTAAACGGTGACGCTTGCAGCACTTCTAGGGCGGTGCGTTGCGGTGGCGCAGCTTTAGGCTGTGCGGCGAGCAGTTCATCGTGACTAATTCGATCTGGGATATTACCGGGCAGTTGCCGATCTAGAATGCGATCTTCAGGGACTGGCTGCGGGCGGCGAGCCATGGGCGACGGCGAACCCGAAAAGACTAGCGCCGGGGAGCTTTCTCCCGTTATCCGACGCATCCAGGGGCGATCCTCGAACCGTTCGTACAGCGCCAGTGCGCCGACTGCCAATAGACCGAAGAAGATAAACGAGCCAAAGCTACTGCTACCGTCTGCGTTATCAGGCGCTGACTTTAACCGCTCTACAGCTTGTTCCTTCGGCGTTCGGTCATCGGCAATCGCCATGCCTTCGGAGGCTACGCCATCCATCGACTCCCACGGCACCAGCTCACCACCGAGAACGCACAGCCCAATCGCATCCAATTGATTCAGCGCTTGGGCGATCGCCATCTGGGTCGGTAAGCCGTACCAGATTTCATGCTGGCCATTGCGCACTGGCCCCCAAGCCGTGAAGTTAGGGTTCGTCTTGCTAATCTGTGGAATTAGCTGATTGCAGTCGGGGCGATAGGGATATTTGCCATCAAGCGTAGCCGGGGGGCGTTGCTGGGCTGCTGGAATATCCAAAGTCTGAGCGGCTACCGGAAGGATGGCTGCGGCCACCGCGAGCGGCAGGGTCAGCGCGAGTTGTCGTAGATGCTTCATGGCGGCTCCTGAATGGGAGAGCGAGCGTTTAACAAAAAGAAAAGTAATCTGTTCATTGAGCGGTATCGGGCCAGTGCTGCGAAGGCATCGGCAGCATAGTAGAAGCCATCTCATAGCCTGCCTGCCATTGCCGATCAAATGGCAGCACAGCTATCGCATCAGCGATCAACTGCTGATGCGATGGGTACAGTCTGCTGATCAGCAGGGCGCGACGATCAATGCGTTCTAAGGCGACTTCTACGCCTAACAGACTCACCAGCGCTAGCGTTTCTTGAGCTTCTCTGACGCAGTCGGCTTTCTCCTCAAAGCCAGCTTCAGAACAAACGCCATCTTCTTCAAATGGCCCCATAGATTCCCAGTGATAGAGAGTTTCTACTTTCCCGACTTCAAAGTGGACACCTTCTTCAATTTCAGAAGCTTGGATGGGTCGGGAGTTGTCGTCATCCTCTTCTACTAAGTCAGACAGCTCAGCTTGGGCATTTGAGATCGCGGCGGTCTCAGAGCCAAACCCAATACTCGACTCGTACTGAGCAAAGCGGCCCGAGCCTTCCCAGGTAATCATCCCATTGCCTTTGCGAACCAGGATAAAGTCTCGGTCAACCAGTGGCAACTCTGGCAAGTTAGCGTCAATCTCAGCCGTTGTCGGATAATTATTCATCAAATTCTCCCGTTGTTCTTTTCACAGATGTACTGACTTTTTCCAGGAAATCCATAAATTCTCTTCGGTCTCCTAGCAGGCGAGAAAACCGCTGCAAAGCTCGCCCCGCCTCTCTGAGCACTTTTGCTATGCCGCTAGCAGTCGGTCGGACGACTCGAAAAAGCTGTCCTCGTACACCTCGGCTAGAAAGGCGACCGCATGATTCACTGCGTCATCGGCGGTTATAAACGACTTTTCAGAGGCATATTCGTTGCCAAAGACTGGCCCCAGGCTCAGCCAGCGATAAACGCCATCAGCACCGAATACGATGAAGTCTTCTCCGCGCACAGGCGGCTCACTCTCATCAACATCTGGTAGCACGACCGCTGCCAACTCCTCGCAGGCGTTAGTGATCGCCTCCTCCTCAGTAGCAAACCCCTGATCTGATACCCAGTCCTCAAAAATATCCAGTCCCTTCCAGGTAACAAGACTGTCTGCTTGACGAACAAGAATAAAATCGCGGGCTAGCTGAATCCCCATATCTGCTGCTGTCATGTCATTTACCTCCTGTAGTGCATGGTCTGTTGCTCTCATGGCCAAGAGCCGTTGCTGAGCGATTGGTTGTTGCATTTTTCGTTAGGGGTGTTGTTGGCTTAGTCGGTGTTGGTGTTGGCGGGTTTAGCGTATGCTCTGCGCAAATAGGCGCGGAGGACTGTTAGCACTGTGCAGGTAGATCTCGATCCCCTTGTCCACACGGGGCAGCGGCGACATACGGCGCGTCTGTTCCCTGGCCCTTCAGTCTTTAGGTTGTTGTTATCGAAGCTTGGTCTGGGCATCGGCGTCCGCCTGGGCCTCAGTCGCAAAGGTCTTAGCTGAGTTTGTGCCGACATGTCGGCCCGTCCCCTCCCAGCGCCATTGCTTTCGCTCATGACGACGGCGAAACAGGCTGTAGTCCGTATCTCGTATGGGTGTCTGATTCTCAGTACGTAGCTCAGCCAGAATCTGTGAGACGTTCTCAGAAGTGGGAATGAAGTAAGGCAGTTCTAGTTGTTTAGCGTTTAAGGGCATCGGCTTAGCCTCCTAACGTTGTTTTTGTTTAACCCCAGTCGCTCACAGCAGCTGCGGCTTGGTAGGGATCTGGAAAGTTGTTACGTTGCATGGGTGCAGCAGCGGGAGCGATCGCCTGCGAGGATACTGCGCCGTATGGCTGAATAGTCTGCAAGAGAATCGCGTTAGCAACGTCAGCAACCGTTACGCCATCTCGCTTCGCCCATGCTTCTAGCTTCGGATAGATAGTGTTATTGACTGTCACCCGGCGTTCTGAGCTATTCGGCATTTATTTAATCCTCCGTGCGAACTCCAGTAAGCCCTGGCTCTCTAGCTGCTGCGGCTCATTCGCTTGGGCATAGTCATCGGGCAAATGAGCCATCAGTCCCGGTAGCTTCGCGCCACCCCCGCAAACCACTTTCACTGCTGCCTTATCTAAGATGTCGCCCGCTTTAACGCGAATCTCGCTGAGCTGAGAGCTAATCCACTGCGGCAGCAGCTCCTCGTAGATAGCGCGGAAATCTTTCTCTCCGTAGCCACCTAGACGATAGGTGCAGGCTTCTACGCCTAAGCGAATGGCATCATCGGTCGGCGCAATACCGCCTGATTCGGCGGCGACGGCGGCGGCAATGTTGCCGTACAAAGCCATCACTCCAGGCGTCGTCTGCGCAAACCCAGCCACTTTGCCATTGGCATCTAAGCCAACAACAGAGCAATTGCCGCCCCCAAAGTCGAGCGCCGCAAAGCTAGGAACCGGCTGAGTGCTGCGCTGCATCTTTAGCTCGCGCATCCGAGTTGCCGCACCCAAACCCTCGGGCAGAAAAGTGATGTCGTTGATCAGAAATTCCTTACGCTCGCCGTTGACAAGAACAACGTGCGAGTTCTTCAGCGGCTCAATCAGCGGGCGCATCTGACTGGTTGGCAACGAAACCGCCAGCTTGATGAATGCACCAGACTCAACCGCATGGGCGATCGCTAGTAGTGCATAACGGGCGTACAGATCGCCCTTTAGCCCGTGGCCTAGCGTCTGGACACCGTTATAGGTATCGAGGTTTTCGCCCACAGCGAGCTTGCCAGTGAAGATGTTGGTGGTGATTGCTTCTCCTAGTAACAGGCGGTCAGTGCCCGAAATTAGCTCTGGGTGGTAGTTAAGGCTTTGCGAACGGATTACGTAGTCTTGGTTGGCGGTGCTGAGTTTGATGGCATGGTTGCCAACGGCTAGGCCAACCGCTGCTGTCCGCTCTGAGCCGGGAGGCGGTGCAGCTATCTCTGCCCCTGAAATACTGTTAAGGCTTTGTAACATAAGGATTTCACCCTCTTTGTAGGGGTCTGAGCGTTGCTGAATGCTATGGACAGCAGTGGTGCGAGAGAGGATGTCTTATCCCTTGCTGTCCGTCTAAAAGTAGTTATAACATGCTATAAACATGTTGAGACATTTTTAGAAACATATCAGAAAAATGCTAGAGGATAATAACGATAAAGGGCGGACATACAAGGGCATTGCTGAGGTAATATCGAGGCAATCCCCTCCTGAAGTAGGCATGGCCAAGCGTTTTACAGTCAATCTCCCGGATCTAGTCGCAGCAAAATTGCAGGCTTGGGCTGATTCCCGAGATCAGCCCTTTGCTTCTGTTGCAGCTCTCGCTATTGAGCGAGCGGTTGATGCAGCTATAGAGAACAAAGAAGTACCGCCTAGCCTATTAGAAAAAAAACTGAAAACGGTGATAGAGGCAAATGGAAACTGACTGTCAGTGTTCAGAAGCTAGATTCGAAGCGATCCTGAAGGGATTGCGGACGACCGATCAATTAGTTTTATAAGGAGAATACGATGTCTACTGTCACTGAAACCAAGCATCATCCACTCACTGAATGGAACGGCGCTGAAATAGTCGAGCGCTACCTAGAGTGTTTGCCTGAGCCACGCACGGAAGCACAAAGCAAGGCAAAGACTGCTATAGAAAACAGCCGCTTCGATGAGTGCAAGGTTCTAGCAGCCTGCCATTTAGAAGATAACTATGTAAAAGCTGTCGGCTATCTTTCTAGCGTTGAGAAAGTCTGCGCTGCTGGGTTGCCAACTCTACCAACTCTGATGAGCGAAGCAGCTCGCGCGATCGCAGAGGCTTTGTGTGATGCTGCGATCGCAAATGGAGATATGGAAGATTCAAACAGAGATTCATCTCGAAAAATCTGGCTCGCTGACCTGAGCGAAATGAATCGAAACATTTTCAAAAAGGCTCTGCACAGCGTTTAGCGCCAATAAGTCTGTATAAAGTGTCAAATAAGTGTTAGATCGCGAACAAGCAAGTATTATTGACTCATAGTAGTGGCCGGATAAGTTCAAAATGAGCAAAAGAGTCAACCTGACATTGCCAAACAGCGTTTACCAAGACTTAGAAGCGTGGGCAGAAATTCAAGGGCGTCCTCCAGCCAGTCTTGGTGCCTTCCTAGTAGAGCTTTCAATAATGAATGCAAAGAGAGCAGGAGACTATCCGAAGGTAAAGCAACAGGATCACTCAGCAAGTACGAACACCCAAAAGTACGCAAGCTGATAGCTCAGATGCAAATAGCTATCGTCGAATAGACTCACTACATATAGTGAGAGCAGCATAATGACCAATGACGAACTAAAAGCGCTCTGCGAAAGCAACGCAAAAGCAATTCAGGCGCAGGGAGTAAGCATCGCTGAAGTTTCTACTAATGTAGACCGGCTATCTAATACAGTTGCTGCTTTTATTGACCATGTGGATTCTGAGGGTCTGCGCGTTTCTATTATTCAAGAATCCGCAGATGATACTGCCAGTGAGACAGTAGAACTTGAGCGTAGAGCCAACTATTCAGAAGCGGCGGTCGAGGCACTACGACGCGATGCTATTGAAGACCGAAAAGAGTGGCGAGCAGGGTTTGACGAGATACAAGGCAGAGCTGACGAAAACCAACAGCAGTGGCAAGCTAACTATGATGCACAGCTAGCGGAAATCCGTGCACTAGGCGAGCAAAACCGAGCATTATTGTCGGCCCTAGCTACCACGAACAGACGTGTTGATGATTTGGAGCAAGCGAGTTAGTAGCAATGTACTAATTTCGACAGTACGGTAGAACATATAAATGATTTTTACTTAGGAAAATAGATGAACAGTCCAAGAAGTCCAAGCACCCAATCACTAAAAAGCGGCCCAAACCCGAAGGTTCAGACCGCTTTCTAGTCAACATATTTCAGATGAATAAAACCTGAAGTGCTTAAAAATTCAAAAACTGTATCTTTTTGGCGAGAGTTCAGTAATTGAGTTTCGAAAGAAGTACGACAGGGTTCAAGCTCCCAGGCGGGGGGCAATGAATCTCTATGTTACCCGATTCAGAGGGCTTGTGTCAGCAGGCTCACAATAGCGACGATCTACGTTCCTCAGAACATAGATCTGACAAGGTTTCCAGCGATCCACAAAGTTTTGATAAATTTCCTAATGAGTGCGATCGCGCAGCCTGCGAAGGGAAGCGTGAGGCTTGCTCCACCCGAAAGAAGCGAGCCAAGCTGGTCTCTCAGTACGTTCAGGAGACCCTCGACGACTATCTAGCACTCTGGCCTCATCGCTTCGACTACATCCACGCGCCGCATCCCGACCCCGGCGAAAAGCCCAACTGGCAAACCGAGTCCCGCCATCCCCTCTCTGACCGCATCATCGCTCAAGGCGCTGACCTCCTCGGCGTCCGTCCTGGCTCTGAAACGACCTATGCCCTTCTCGACATCGACAAGGGCAGTCCCTACCACGACCGCCGCGACCCGCTCGCCATTCGGGGTATCTGCGAGGCGCTAGAACCCCTCGGTCTCCTGTCCTCCCTTCCCCTCACTAGCTCCCATAGCGGCGGACGGCACCTCTACTTCCCGATCAGCGAAGCCCTTCCCTCCTGGCAGCTCGGCCTCGTCGTCACCACCCTGCTAGAGAACAAGGGCTTCAAGGTCAGACCCGGCTGGCTCGAAGTCTTTCCCAACCGCAAACCCTTCGCCGCAGACGGTAGCTACAGTCTGTTCAACGGCCATCGCCTGCCCCTTCAGCAAGGCTCCTACCTACTTAACGACGATTTACAGCCCATCGCTAGCTCGCAGACCACCTTTGTTCGTCAGTGGCACTTGGCCGCTGCTCATAATGACATCAGCATAAAAGTCATAGAGCAAACGATTCGACAGGCACAGCGCAAAGCCTACAGGCTCACCGGCAAAGCTCAGAAATTTCTCAACGACCTATTCGCTGAGATCGAACCCGGCTGGTCTGGCCCTGGCCAAACAAACCGCATTCTTGGACGCATCGCCATGCGCTCATACATCTTCGGTCACATCCTCGGCGCTGAAGCTCCGCTGACCGGCAAAGCGCTCGCTGAAGACATTGCTAGGGTTACCAGGGCGCTACCCGGCTTCAAGGACTTCTGTGGACATCAAGACGACCTCGATAGACGAGCCAAGGACTATGCCAAGTCAATTGAGGACAGTCCAAACTACTACCCCTATGCCAGCGGCAAAGTAGTCAAACCGAAAGAAGGCCCAACCGAGAATCAGCAACGCGCTTTAGAGGCCCGCGAGAACATCCGGCAAACCACGCTCGAACTGTGCAGACAAAACCTATTGCCAGAAACAGCAACTGCCCGATTTGAGCTGCTGTGCGCCTACGGTACTACTGGGGGCGGGACGCTCTATAAGAACAGAGACTTATGGCACCCGGACTTCATCAGCGAACGGCAAAAATTGGCCCTTCAGGTAAAAACAGAGGCTACTTGCGCTGTGGGCGCAGCAGCCTCCAAAAAAGTGACAAGCTTATTGGGGGCTACTGCTCGTAATGAACCTTCTGACAACGATCACAGCGACTCAATTAGCCCAGAAAGTGTCTCAAAACAGGCGATCGCTCGTAATGAACCGGCTGATGCGGCTTTGAGGCCATCTGAACCTGAGAAAGAGACGCAGGTAGTCGAAAGAACGCCCCCACCAAAGCAGCTTGCCTTGAACATTCAGTGGGCGATACAGGTGGCCAGGAGCAAACAGCGGGCGCAAGTGGAGAAAAACCAGCAGCAGTATCGGCAAGATAGGCGGCTGCGCCTACAGGCTGAGTACATAGCGCGGCTACAGCGGTGGGCGGACTCGGGCGACCCGATCCTAGTTGCAGAGGCGCAGCGGCAGCTCGGACGATTAGCCGAGTCATCTGACGCGACTCAGGGGTCGGGGTGAGAAAACAGGCAATCCCTGACAGGGCATAGCGTCGATTCGAATGGATTGGGGCCGGGGCAACCGGCATACGGGTTTGGATTCATGATGGCAGCTAAGTACATCGGCATTCCCCAACCGACCCTCTCAGATAGGGTCATCGGAATTGACGAGGGAGAGGCACTGAAGAATCCATCTGGCAAGCTTTTCAGGGTCATCGAAATCGACGGATCTGATGGCAACAGAATAGTGTACTTTTGATTAAGTAACACAATCAAAGGAAGTAGACATGCGTGGTGGAAAGCGCGAGGGTGCAGGTAGAAAATCGAAGTGGATGCACGGGAAAACGACGACCATTCGCGTTCCTGAGTCTCTGTCCAGTGAAGTGATTCGACTAGCCAGACAGTTAGATTCAGGCATCCAAATTGATAGCGTTACAAATTCAAAAACTATTGACCTTACTGGAATACCGATTCGCTACTTGGATAAACAGCCAGTGGTCGCCGTCAAGGATCTGCTGCGAAAGGGCTTCAAGATTAGGCCGTTGAAGTTAGTTGATGCGCTTAGAAAAGAACTCGATAGGATTCACTGAAATGACTGAGAATAGTATCGTTCGGCTGTTTAACGAAGCGGCGATTGAGCAACGGGTCGCCGATGGCTACATTAATCTCAACCAAATGGCGGAAGCTACGGGAAAACGAATTGATAACTGGCTGCGCTTACAGTCTACGAAGGAGCTTATCGCTGAGTTCAATAGTCAGATTGCTTCCTCAGATCTGAGGAAGCAATCGCTAGTCGCCTTAATTACTATCACCAGTGGAATTGAGGGGCAACGGGGCGGAGGGGGGACATGGGCGCATCCTGATATTGCACTCCAGTTTGCCCAGTGGTGTAGTCCTGTATTCGCGCTTCAGGTTAGTCGCTGGGTGCGTGAGTGGCTAACGAGTGGCCCCAGTCCGTTGGTAGACTCAGATCGGGTAGGTCTTAGAAGTTCTCTGAAAGACGACTCAAGGCTTAGGATGGGTGATCGAGTAAAGGTCTATCTTGAGCAAATTCAGCGCTACGACGACAGGAAGTATAGAGGACAGTTTTTTGCGCGGGTTCACGATGCCATCAATCAAGCGGTCACCGGAGAGACAGCCCAGGAAATGAGAGTGCGGCTTTCCAAAGTACTGGGTCGCAAGGTGGCGCAAAAAGAACTCATTCGCGACTATTTCCCCACTTTGGTACTTCAGCGCTACATCTCCATGTGTGAGGCATCTGCCAACTTCATGATCCAGGAGGAACTGCATCCACTGACGGCGGTAGAACGGGCGGCAGAAATCGTTCTATACGCTGGCTACCAACCGCAAGCTATTAACTTTGTGGAGCACATCAAGTTCGTGCGCCAGCGCCTGACTACTGGGCAAGGCGGCTTTGAACTACCGGAATCGCGCTGACTAGCTAACAATGGATGAATTAACGACTCCAGCGGTAAAAAAGGCGATCGCACTCTAGTCTGCCTGCTTAGCAGCTTTAGGCTTGCGCTCGAACGCTTGGATACTCGGCCCTTCTAGAATGAAGCCGTCGGGGGTTAGTTCGCCGATACGTCCAGTCACAGCAGCGACCCAGCTTTCGTATTGTTCGTCGGCAGTCGTGAGCTTCTTCCAAACTTTCGGCTTGACCGTCACGGAGACTGCTCGGCCATCGCAGTCAATTGTGAAGTGCTGCCAGCCGTTCTCGATCGTTTCTGGCGTCGGGAGTTCGCTGATTTTGATGGTGGCTTCTAGCTTGCCGGGGACGCTCATTGCTGCTTCCTGATAATAGGTCAATTCTAAATATACAGAGGTGTTCTGATGACCTTAATAGTTCTGGGCTTAATTGAGTCAAGCAACGACCCTGTTCAAAATCCTTCTTGAACCCCTAAAGGCCCCTATATTAGGTCAACTAGGGGTCAGTTTCAGTCAAGATACAGGAGAAGCCAGGGACGACAGAAGACTGACAAGAGCGAAAAGGATAACTTTTATAGAAATGCTCTGGATTCTATAAAGCTATTCAGCGATCTCTTTGATACAAAACACGTCAGTTATTGTATCTATTTAAGCAAGCAGCAATTAGGGAAACTGCCCGTTCTACTCCCCGTTCACTTTTGACTTTCTCACTCATCCTCTTAGCATTTGCTGACATCCGATTGCTACATTCGACCGATCCTATTGCTGCGACGACTAGTTCAGAAGTGAGGTCATCTTTACGGATAGACTTTGGACTAAGTCCTAGTTTCCGCAATCGACCAGCCCAGAAAGGCTGGTCGATAAAGAAGGGTACGACGACTGAAGGACGTCCTGCTCTTAACGCAGCACCTGTCGTCCCTACTCCTCCATGATGAACGACTAAAGCCATCTTAGGAAAAAGCCAGCTATGTGGTACAGAATCAACACATAGAATATGGTTTTCTGGTGACAGTCCTTCAGCTAAATGTCCGGAAAGAATTCCTCTATGACCAGTTCTTCTCAGTGCCTCCAAAAACGCCTCTATCCACTTAAACCTTTCTTCTTTTTCAAGAGTCATAGACCCAAAACCTATGTAAACAGGTTCAGAGCCTTCTGATAAAAAGCGTAATAGTTCTTCGGAAGGATTGAAACCTTCATGTTCATCCAAGAACCAAAAGCCAGTGGTGTGAACATTTGAACCCCAGTCTGACGGTTGGGGTAGTAGAGCAGGGCTATAGGCAAGTAATTGTAGCTGCTCTTGCCACTGTTTTGATTCAAACGGTACGCCGTCCCACTTCTTAAGCCCTAAAGTTTCTTTCCGCCAGTTATTTATGCCGACTTTGAATCCTAACCAGAAAGTATGGCCAACAAGATTAGCAGTCAATTCATTCAAAAATCCATTGATATTTACTTGTGGGAAAATACAGTGAGGAAATTCTTTGGTCGGATTCAGAGGGATTAACCCTACAGCTACGTTTGGCACACCGAGGTACTCAGCAATATCAAATCCCCAGAAGGCTGTTGCTGCACTCACAATAAGATCAGCACCCTCACAACCTTTCAAGCACTCTATTAGAACTTTCTTAAGTATAGGGGTAATTGCTTTCTCGATTTGATTTGACCTAAAGAAGGGATTGCTAGGAGTGCGTATAATATGAACGAGCCTTTCTTCATAGCTGTTTTGAAGAGGAAAGCAGTCTACTCCGTAGCTACGTACGAGAACTTCAAATTTTGAGTAGGTAACGAGCTTAACTGCAAAGCCAGCACGTTTTAACCCTATGCTCAAAGCAATGAAAGGTTGGATGTCTCCTCTAGAGCCTAGTGTTAATACTGCGATTTGCGTCATAATACCTCCATATCATGTAGCATTTTACACATGAATATAAACCATCTCCTTAATCCCATATTAGGAACACTCACTTTGGTAGTATTTCTTGGGCTGCGACCTTCTGTGAGAGCAGAGATAGTTCCTACTAACCTTCCTGAAGTAGATAGTTCTCAACTATCTACTCAGGTCATAAACGACCAACCAACTATAGTCATCTCTGGCGGCACTGAAAGGGGGGATAACTTATTTCATATCTTTGAAGATTTCAATGTTGACACAAACGAACAGGTTCTTTTTCTTAACGACGCTAGTGCTTCTAGGATATTTTCGTTAGTTACTGGTAGTGATAGTTCAAGAATAAATGGGACTCTAGGTATCATCGGAGATGGCGATCTATTCCTGCTGAACAAGAACGGAATTAATTTCGGAGCTAATGCCGTACTGGCTATAAAAGGAAACTTCATTGCAACAACAGCAGATAGGATAGACTTCGCTGACGGAACAACACTATCTTCTGACGAGATAGGTAGAAGTCCGCTGTTATCAAGCAGCATTCCAGTTGGGCTTGGTTTTTCTAGTCGAGATTCGGCTATTACAGTTGAAAACATGGGACATACTTTAGCTGGTTCTGGAATCCTTCCTTACGTAGAAGAGTCACCCAAGTTAGGGATAAGCGTCAGTCCGTCTCGTACGTTATCTTTAGTAGGCAATGCACTCTCTCTAGACGGTGGAATCTTGCGAGCGCCTGATGGATTAGTATCAATCGGAGCAGTTGAGAGTGGGACAGCCTCAATCGAGTCAACCCCTTCTGGGCTAGACATCAACTATAACGACAGTTCAACGCTTGGTAAAATAGAACTATCAAACGCTGCACTAATTGACGCCACTGGCCTACGTGGAGGTTCCATTCAAGTTGCTGGCCAAAATGTTGAAGTCATAGATAGGTCAGTTATCACTACAACTGGTACGCTAGGAGATCCTATTGGCAGGATCGAAGTCCTTGCAGAAAGACTATACATTGATGGGAAATCAACCGCTCAATTTGATTATAATCCTGAGACTTCTCCGCTAGTGCCGCTTCAGATTCTACCTGCTTCTATTATCTCTCAATCCGTAGGTACATCGAATGGAATTGATGTCGAGATTCAAGCCGAACAGATTGTTTTGCAAAACGGTGGGGGAATAACAGCTAGGGGGTTTGAGTTAGGGACTCCTGGTGATGTCAAAGTCAACGCTCGCTCTGTTCTCCTGTCAGGTAATCAACCGCAGGTTGAACCGTTTTTCAGCACCATTAATACAATCTCTTTTTCAGATACAAAAGATGCTGGCGACATAGAAATTAATACTGATAGGCTTTCGCTTCAAGAGGGTGCATTAGTAACTTCTTCTGGCTTTGAAGACGGGCAAGCAGGCAGAATAGACATTAGAGCTGAAGAGATAACCGTTGATGGAACGACGTCTGAATCAAGAGTACCGTCAATCATACAAGTTTCAGGAGATGGTGGAGATATTGAGATTTATACAGGCCAACTAAGAGTTACAAACGGCGGCGCGGTTGGATCTACAGCTATCGGCACCGACGATAGTGGTTCTGTCCGCGTTGAAGCAAGAGAACAAGTAGAAGTTTTCAGCTCTGTTCCTAACTCGCGAAGCGGCATCGGCTCTGCGATCGCTGTAGCAGAAGGGGAAACCGTTGACCTCTTTGGTTTTACTGGAGAGTCTAACGGTAACGCTGGAACCGTATCGATAACTACCCCTTCTCTAATCGTTGGAGAGGGAGGGAGCGTTAGTGTTGAGAATAACGGAACAGGTGACAGCGGCAGCTTGGTAATTGCTGCTGATACTATTAAACAGTTGAGTTCTGGCCGCATTTCCGCCTTCACTGCCGATGGTGAAGGTGGCGATATCAACATAACCTCAGATGCACTATTACTGACCGGACTCAGCTCGGTTGATTCTTCCAGTTCTGGGGGAGGTAGTGGCGGCAGTATCAAGATTGACAGTGGTGTGATCGCACTAACTGAGAATAGTCGTATTAATGCTAACGCTAGACAAGGTTCTGGTGGGCAAGTTTTGATTGAGACTGAGGCTCTACTTCGTGCACCGACTAGCTCTATCACAGCAACATCAGCGGCTGGCCCTCAGCTAGATGGAGTAGTCGAGATTCAAGCTCCCAATAATACGTCCAGAACTGAAACAGACGTTGTACCCGCTTCGATAGAAGTTCCTAGTATCGCTGTTGTCTGTATTACTGGGGCGTCAGAAAGTGAATTTTCAGTATCTGGTAGAGGTGGAAGACCCTTATCCGCTGAAGATGCCCAGCGGAACTATACCGGATGGAATCCAACGCCAAGTAGTGCTAACGTATCGTCTGACTACCAATCTAATCAAATTGTTGAAGCACAGGGTTGGATATCCAACGGCGACGGTACAGTGCGCTTCACTGACCAGATATCGCCTGCGTTTACCTCTTCATCCGCACAAAATACTGCTACCTGCGTAGGAGATACTGGCTCTCAAAACCGCAATTGATAGCGAAGCTCAAAGTCAAAACCCTCTTCTTGTAGACTGTCGCCGTCTGTTCCAACCTTGGTGAACGGAACGGCATAATTAGCTCTAGTGATAAAGTTATTCCACTCATACTGTGCGCCGATGCCGATAGCAGCTATAAAATTGTCGTCTATGGCTCTTTCAGCACTATTGTTCCAACCAATTCCAGCGCCAGCGAAAGGGATAATGTTTATCTGTTGACTGTCGCTAGGGTTAACAACTGGAATTGATAATTCAGCAACTAAACTCGCACCACTATCTGAAATAAGCGCATCTTGCCGATAACCTCGAATAGATCTAGAACCACCTAGCGAAAATTGGCTGAGCGGAACCAGTTGATCGCCGGTCAATTGGATATCGCCTGTAATAAGTAATTGCATGTCATCACCTATAGTCTGTAGCCAACCAGCCTGTCCTACCCAAGCGATATACTGCGCGTCAGGTTCACCACCGACGGTAGCATCAAAAGCATCAATGCCTACACTCAAGCGCGATCTCACAAGAAAAGCACTATCAACTGCTCGCCTTGAATATTCTTGAACTGCACTTATCTCAGTTATGCGAGTTTCTCCATCCTCATCAGCACCGGGAGAAATTGCAAAAGGCAATCCTGACAAAGTTGTCTTACTCTCTAGCCGCGTTGCATTTAAGCCAACTGAAAATTCTTCAATCGCACGGTCATCAATCCGTCTTACAATAGGCTGACGAAAAGAAAGGTCGTAGACTCGACCATCTGACTCAATATCGAACTCATCCAAGGGGTCTTCCACGATCTGCGCGTTTATCTGGGCGTAGCTGAACGCAACTGTCCCATTGTTTGCATTTACCGGAACTTCTACGCCTGCGTTAAATGTGCTGCTACCTTCAGTTATGCTAGTTCCTACCGTAAACCGTTCGCCCAGCGAGAGCAAGTTAGATGCACTAAGCTGCGTTTCTAATTGGTTACTTCCTATTGAGGGGACACGGCCATTGTTAGCACCCACGTCCCATTGAAAGCTGGGCTGACTAATAGCTTTCACAGTGAGAGTGCTAAAGCCAGGGCGGGAACCAGCCGAAATGTCTACCGAGATGTTGTTTATTAGCGGATCGACCTGAAGAAGGCGTAATGCCTCTTCCAAGTCAGTTTGATTCAAAGGAGAGAGCGCTCCTTCTAATCTAGAGCGTATATACCACTCAAGTCTATCGTCACCGATAAACTCAATCTCTTCTACGCCACCTTCAACGATTTGTATAGTCGGGTTGCCAGAGGAGAGATCTACACGCTCATTGCCCTCCGGTGGTACAAAGGCACCTGAAGTTGTATACCCAGCATCAACGTACAAATCGGTTATTTGCGTTCGTAGGCTAACGAGATCTGAGAACGTAATCTGCCGCTGTAGATAGGGCTGAGCTATCTCTGCAAGTTGTTCGTCAGAAAAGACAGTATTGCCTACGAAATTGAATTCTGAAACAAAAATTCTCTCTTCCGGAAGTGGCACTACAGGGCTGAAGGAAGGAGAAGGCTCCGTTGGCAAATCAATTAAGGGCGGTGCAAGTTGCGGCGGCTGAAGCGTATCGCCAGGACGTTCTGGCCGTGGTGCGATTCTTGATGGAGAGACTGGAGCGATCTCCTGAGCAACCACTTTATCTGTTGCCAATATCACTGCTGCTGCCACAGCAAAATTTGTTAATTTTCGAGACACGTCCCGGCAACCCCTGTATAATTTGCAACATCACAAGCTCAAATGTACTACAAGCTAGAGCGTTCGACTCTTATGTTATTCAAGCGTCGCTTCTTTCTGGTGACTTTGTTAAGTTGCTGTTTTTCTTTGCTCTTTTCGCTGGCTGGCTGGACTCAGGCTTCAGTTCCTGAAGCGCTGAATCAGGAAGCTTTTGTATTACTCAACAGAGGCGAGCCAGCAGCAGCACTTCAGCTTTGGAAGCAGGCCGAGTCAATATATCGAAACGAAAACAATCAAGAAGGCGAGATAGGCACCCAGCTTAACCAAGCAATCGCAGAACAAGCGCTAGGACTCTACCCTCGTGCCTGCTCAACGATTACTCAGGCGATCGCCCTCCCTAGAGAGATCTGCCAGACACAGCAGGAGTCGGCACTCAGACAGTCGCTATCAACAGTTAAGGCTACCGAAGTAAATGGAATTGGTCTCCGATTACTTGGGGAGAGTCTGAGTCTGCTAGGAAACTTAGAAGAAGCAAGGCTTGCCCTGGAGACGGCAAAGACGTGTTTTGACGCGGGTTCAATAGAGTGGAACCACATCGACCTAGCGCTCGGCAACTTATATCGCCTATTGGCGAAAGAAAGTATTCAAAATTACCAGAGGCTGAGCTTTAGGGAGATAGAGCGTAAGAACGACGCGATTATTCAGGCTGCAACTGCTAGTAAAGGGGCGCTCGGTCACTACCAAGCGGCAATGGATAGCGGTGACACAGGAATGCTGACGAAGGCTAGGCTGAACATCATCGGCATGTTTGCTGATGCGAGCAGCGGACTTTCGTTATCGGATAGTAAAGGCGAACCAGCAGTATTGCTACAGCTAGACGCTATGGCGCAAGAAGCCTTTCAGACTCTTGAATATCAAAGCTTTGAGCAGCTACCGATTATAGAATCTATTTACAGCCAGTTAAATTTGGCTCAAAGCCTTCTATCAATACGACTCAAGAAAGATAAAGCTTTCTGGAACGACATATCCAACGTTCAGATTGAGTCTTTAATCACGAACGCAGCTGCAACAGCCCAGCAAATACAGAACAGCAGGGCTATATCTTCTGCTTATGGTATCGACGGCGATTTCCTATTTCAAGAGAAGCAATCTATAGCGCTCGCAGCAGAGCGCTACCAACAGGCTCTCTCGCTGGCACAATCCGTTCAAGCGTCCGATATCGCCTATCAATGGGCGTACGCACTTGCTCAACTCAGCGAGGCATCAGGTAATTTGGCTCAGTCTGACGAATACTATCAAAGTGCGATCGCCGCACTTTCTGAGGTCAGAAACGATCTGCTCGCAATAGATTCAGAACTGCGATTCAGCTTCAAAGAAGAGATAGAGCCGGTTTATCAATCGTATATTCGCTTTCTCTCACAGTCTCAAAGAGACCCTAATCGAGCAATCAAGATCCACAGTTCCCTCCAGTTAGCGCAGCTTGAAAATCTTCTTCGCTGCGGGCGGTTAGTCTCTATACCTGATACTCCTAACAGGACTACAATCCATGTAATTAATCTCGGCGACACCGTAGAGACTGTTGTTTCTCAAAACAACGAGTTCTATAGCTACAGTTCGCCTGCATCGCAGCTATTACTGGCCACAGAAAGCCTAATCGCCAATACTCAATCTGAGAGCTTTCAGAACATCCCTGAGTCGGAGTTCTTACCATACGCGCAGTCGTTATACGACCAGCTTCTACGGCCCGCTCAGGAGGCCGGGTGGATGCCAGAGAATTCGGAGCTGAACTTCGTCCTAGACGCGCCTTTTCAGTCATTATCAATGGCCATGCTACATGACGGACAGCAATACCTAGCTGAAACACATCCCATATCGCTCTCGCTTCAAATGCAGCAGATAGAAAAAGAGAGGGGAGAGGGTGGGCTGTTCGGAGGATTATCCGAAGTAGCCCCGAGTTTCGCTGAAGCACCAGAGTTTAGCAACTTACCTCTACCAGAAACTGAGTATGAGGCATCGTATCTAGATAAATACGTTCGCTCTGAGAGATTACTCAACGAAGCGTTTACGGCTGAACATCTGGGCCGTAAACTCGCGAAGGAGAACTTCGAGATCGTCCATTTCTCCACGCACGGCCAGTTCAGCTCAGATCCAGCAGAAACCTTTTTGCTAGCCTGGGACGAACGGATAGACTTTGCAGAACTGGGACAGCTATTTCAAAGCGCAGAAGGCATCGATCTGCTCTTCCTAAGCGCCTGCGAAACCGCTGCTGGTGACGAGCGCTCCGCTTTGGGATTGGCTGGGCTAGCAGTTCAATCTGGCGCAAGCAATGTGATCGCCACCCTTTGGCTTGAAGACAGTACAGGCGGGTCTATCTTCGTAAACAGCTTCTATGAAGCATTGTCAGAAGACAACACAAGTCCATCTAGAGCGCTACAGGAGGCACAAAAAAGACAGATGCGGACAGATGGTCTCAGTCACCCGTACTACTGGGCACCGTTCGTTCTAGCCGCAAGCTGAAAGTGAAAGACTTGAGCAGCGTTTGTGCTCACGTTGATAACTTTAGAAGCGGAAGCATTCACCTGCGCCTCCGCTCCGCTTGCATTGATGACAACTTCGTGGGCTACTCCGACTGTCAGATCCGCTTCGTCTTCTGGGTATGACAGCGAAGTTACATCAGCCTCAACCGTTCGCTGCCAAGCAACGTCCGGGCCAGCTACATAGATAGTATACAAAACTGCGTCGGGGACTGACTCCCATGCTATATCTGGTCTAGTCCCAGATGTAAATTCAGGTTGAAATATCTGAAACTGGCTGTCGGCTGGCCCCTTGGCAATGAAGCACAGCATTCGCCTCAACCCTGTCGAGTTACAGTTTTCCGATTGAGACTGCCTAGCCGCTGCTGCCTGCTCGCATAAATCTGGGTTTACTGTAAGGCTATCTCCCGTAAAAGCGGGTGTTCGTACTCGGTTAGTAAGGCATAGAAGCCTTACTGCTACTGGGTTTGATATCACGTCCCCCTCACAGAAAATAGTTCCCGCCTCAAAGTTACTTTGCCCCTCATCCAGTCTCGCCACGTAGCTATCCGACTGCTGGCAAGCTTGAGCGCGAGTTTGTGCCGACGACGGCAGTGCTGTAGCAAAAGCTGCAAGTACTGGTAAAGATAGCCCAAAACCTACTCTTAACATCGGAAAAAGACCCTTGCAAACCTGATGGATTTTGCGACTAAATATACGTATTGTTTGCTACTCAGTGTAGTACAAATGTCTATTCATTGCATCCATGAGCAGTCAGAGCGTTTACTGTTCTGCTTGTGGCAGTAGCTGTGACTTCCACGCCTCAACTTCTGGTTTATTCTCCAACATTGGTAGGGTTGTGCAGGTTACTCTGTCGTTGAAGTTGTCCTCTCCAGACTGCTGTTGGATAAGTGCCAGTAGGCAATAAGCGTCTGCTTGTGTAGGATCTGTATCTACTGCCTGCCAAAGCGCAGCTTTGGCAGCATCAAAGTTTCCTTTCTCGAAATTCAGCCATCCTGAGTTCTTAAACACAGCCGTTCTAGTCAGCGGATCGTATATGTCTGTAGGAATACGAGCCATAACAGCCTCCGCTAGCTGAATCTGCTCAGTCAGCAGATAGGCTCTCGCGAGGTTGTTTAACGCTTGCGCTTTAATAGGCGAATCCATCTTACTGGCAGCGCGATAGCTAGTAATTGCCTTCTGCATATCCACAGGCTCGTATGCATTACCTAAGTTGTAGAGTAGCTCGGCGCTATCTGGCTCTATTTTCAGCGCTGCTTCATAGCTCTCTATAGCCGAGGCGTCATCGCCCATAAACGAATGCGCGATCGCCTTTGATGAGAGCAGCTCGATAGAATCAGGATCGAGTTCTATTGCACGCTCAATCAGCGACAGTCCTGCTTCTGTTTTTCCAGACAGTATTAGCTGATTACCTTCGGCCAACAGTCTATCTGGCTCTGGCTGCGCTTGAGAAGTCATCCCTAAGCCAAATCCCATTAGGGCAGCTAGCGAGGCTAATGACGCCAATAACGCGACCGAAAAAGTGACTCGCGCCAGAACATTCAGGCCATATTGCCAGCTCTCCTTTTTTTCTAGAGGCGCTGTCCATCGCTTAGCACCTTCAAGATAGTTAAAGACTTCTTCTACAGTCGTTGGTCGATACAGCGCGTTTTTGTTAGCAAGCTTGTCAATCAACGCAGTCAGTTGTCTAGATACGTTTGGAGCCTCCTTCTTCCAGTTGATGCTGCCCATATCTGTTTGAGTAAGCTCTGAGGGAGACTTCCCAGTTAACATCTCTATCACCGTGCGGCCAATCGAGTAATAGTCAGAAATCGGACGTGGATAGCCCTGTGACTGTTCTGGAGCCATGTACTCGGGCGTTCCTATTCTGGCGACTGGCTCAACAGCGAGTGCATCTATTCGGCAAATAGCATCGAAGTCTATCAGAACCAGCCGCTGATCGCTGGCAACCATAATATTATCTGGCTTGATATCTCTGTGGATAAAGCCCGTAGTATGGAGCACATTAACAGCGCTTAGAAGCTGTTTTAGCCACTTAACAGTCAGGACTTCATCAGCAGCACCGTTAGCGCCAAGCCAGTCGTATAGGGTAATCCCCCCAATCTTCTGCGTCACCATACAGTGCACGTCAGACTCATATCTAATCTGCCAAGTAAAGTAGCCGAACTCGTCGCCATCAACCAACTGCATAATGCCAGGATGGGGCGTTGGGAAGTGAATTTGTCTGAGTGCCAGTACCGTATTTTCTAACGGCGTTGTGAGTGCTGAATCTTCAGAATGAACAACTCGCAGAATGACCGTTCGATTGACTTCTATATCAACGGCTTCAAATGTACGGGATCTATGAGATGAAAAGGGGTTATCTAACTGTCCAAGTAGCTTTATAGGTAGCAGGCGATCATCGACTAGCAAAGGACTTCCACAGTTCTCACAGTTGCCGTCAAGCTGCTGCGATTTGTGTAGACAGTAAGTGTTAATGCATTGCGCCATGTTAAGTCTGGCTAAGTAGAGCTTGCCCCATCAAAGGAGCGACCTGGATAACAGCTCTTTTTGAATCATCAGATGCTTTATCGGCCAGCCCCATGTCAACCAGCTTTTTGATCCCAGGTGCAGACTTGGGCGACTCAGACAGCAGTTTGGAGAAAGCAATGCCTTGAGTATATTCAGCAATGCTTCTTAGTAGGGCAAGGTCTGACGTAGACAAAAGAGCGCTTTTAACGATTCGCTCGTAAAAATTGCCGAGAAGTCCACCGAGAAGACTTAAACGGTGGACTTGGGGTGATAGCTCGCTCGCATACTCAGACCAATTAGCTAGTTCTTGGAGCATCAAGGGATTTCCCCCAACTGACTTCCAGACTTCTTTTGCCGCCTGACGATCCCAGGAAGCGCCTAGTATACTTTCAGCTTCAGTCATTGTCACACCGCGCAGGCTATACAGGATGGCTTGGCCGCGTATGACCAGCGCTTCAATTTCTCTGATAGTCTGGTTGGAAATGGCGACTACTCGTGAAGGCGTCTCCTCAGTAATGCGCCGCAGGAGAGAGACATATTGCGAGTCTAAGCTATAGATGCATTCTTTTCGAGTCAGCAGAGAATTTAAAGAATCCAGAACTATCAAAAAAGGCTCTACCCGCAGCCTTTCGAGCAGATCTTCATCCTCATCTGCACCAATCGCACTAAGAATTTCTACTTCTAGCTCTTTAGCCGACGGACAATGATGTAGCGTCTTCCAGAGAGTTCGATTAAGGGGCAAGTCAAAGTGCCTATTACTTAGCGTTCTTGAAATCAGACTCCTTTTACCAATACCTTCTAGGCCAAGCACCAGCACAAATGGCATCCTATCGATAAACTCTACTAAACGAGCTATCTCTTTCTCCCTTCCAACGAAGTTATCGGTTGGGGGAAGCACTGCGCCAGCAAATAGCAGGTCACCCTTTTTCTCTATACTATCGTCTTCTATATATGCATCTCGACGAGACTCAGCCCTCATCCTTTCTATGAGAAACTTCCGAAGATTTTTCTTTCCAACCCTTTTTTCAAACAAGCGAGTGAGTTCCTGCCAAAGTCTGGGGCCAGCATGGTTTTGGAGCGTTCTAAATGAGACACCATACTCTTTGCTGAGTTGCCCGTAGGTTAGATCTTTCCAGGCAGCTTCTAAAGCTATCTGCTCGGTCTGAGATAGAGACCTGCCTGTCTCAAGCAGCTTTTTACGGACATAGGCGATCGCATCTTCTAAATTGGGTTCCATAGTGCGGCCTCTAAAAAGCTTTGATTGATTACTCGTCAAGTGATACCCCAAACTCGGGAGTTTTTTCGTCCATAGCAGTATTTTCTCCGAGTAAATTTGTACTGGAATTCAACCCTAATAACGGTTCTATGCTGGCTGACTCGACACTTTCATACCCCACTTTGAATATATAAACAGCCATCTGAACAAAGGTTCTATTAGTTCTGCTGGCCAATCGACGTATGCGTTCGCCCGGTAAGTGCTTATAGATAGACAGGCATACTTTTAACTCCCTGAGTTTAGAAGTTCCGCCGGAGAGAAGCGGAATAGCAGATAGAAGGTCTATGAGATCGTTAAAAAACTGCGTTCTGTTTGCCCAGCCGGATCTATTCACTTCTTCTCCAATCCACACTTTTACTTCATAAGTGCGGGCTTTGAACTGAATATCATTTCTACTACTCAAAATACTATGCCCCTGGGTCGTATAGTGCATCATCCCTATGAAATTGTTCCGTCAAATGGATGATTGTTAAGTTTTCTCAAAGGTAGCCACCCGGTCAAAAAGCTATTTTACCCGACTGTTTTGTCCAAACATCCGGGTGTTTTTTATTTTTACCATACAAATCAGAAAAACACCCGGAAGAATTTACAAAACCTCCGGCTATTTTGTCCAAACGTCCGGGTGTTTTCATCAATCACCCGGCTTTGCTTAATGCTGACCAAACTCATAATATTTTGGGTGCCAGCATCTTCTTTGCCTTCCCAAAAAAGACTGGTGGAACAGACCAATTTCAGCTCAATCGTAGTTTTGTAATTTTTCGATAATCGTCAAATCTAAAAGTATCTCTGCTATTTCATGCAGAAGGAAAAACTCGATGAACTATCTAAAGCGACAGATCCGAAACATGTTTACGAAGGGCAACAGCCCAAGAGTCGGTAAATGGGTGGTTGTCCTTACGGCGATCGCCGTCGCCATTCTGATGGCAAATCCAGCTCATGCGTTATTGCTCGATCCGGCAAGGGTTGCACTATCAGCAGATTTAACAGCTTCTGGCTTCACTCAGCCAGAGGTGATTGGACTCTTTTTCGGCTTGCTAGAGTTCATCCTAATTGCTATCCCTGTAGGCACTGGCAGCATGGCGCTTGCGAATATGAACCGGGGGGCTGAAGCGTGGCTTCCCTGGATTACAACGATGGGCGGGGCGTTAGTCTTTATCGCGTTTATTACCGTTCTGGTTAATCAGATCTATTCCTAGACATGGCAAAAGTCGATCAGCCCATAACAGTCAATCAGGTCTTAGACGCACGGCCTAGAATCTTCTCTTTGCCGGTCGCGATTATCGTTCCAGTCATGTTTATCGTCACGGGCGCAGGCGCAGGCGGCTACATCCTAAGAATGAACGGCTATATGATTCTGCTAACCATAGTAGTTTGTATGTCTGTTTATTTCTTTCTTTTTGGGCAGCAGTCGTGGAAGTTATTAGCGAAGTTTAGAAAGCCTTACAAATGGGTCAGGGCAGACGTTCAAGCCGTTCCCTTTACGCTAGATCGCAGTATTTACAATGAAACGAAAACTAAGAGAAGGCGGCGTAAGAATACCCGGCAGCAAAGCCGTGAAGCATCCGATTGAAGATCTCATCGATCTACAAGACTACGTTCGCTTCACTAACATGAAAGGAAACGTTGGTGCTGCTGTCCTATCGAACAGTCAAATCATTCAGCATAAGTTTGGATTCAGAATCCAACCCACTCATCCAACGCTTAACGATCACCGGTTTGCGTCTATCGTTAATTTTATCGAGCAGGGGATGAAGGCGATGCCTGAAGGCGAGACGCTTCAGGTCGTACAGTCTGCGTTTCCAGATAATAAAGAACGCTTAAAATACTATCGACGCTTAGCAAAGAATGCGCCAACATCTTTGTTTAGAGAGATAGTTAAAAGTGCGGCGAGTCCTGGCGAATACTTTACGAGTATGTCGCCAGAGGACAGAATCAACCTTGCTCGCTCAAAGTACCGGAAGAAAAGGCTTCGGGTCTACGTAACGGCAACCTCTAACCAGTCGTCGCACGTCAGCGATAAGAGCGAAGTCTACATCAAGAAGATTGTCGAAACAGGGGCTAAACTTTGGGGTCAAATTACAGGAGAGAAAATCTACGAGCCGTCAGATCAGCTTAGAAAGACGTTTGTTAACGCGCAAGCTGTCTACGAAGACTGGTTTAACATCCTCCAACAAATGGGTCTAAACCCAGTGCCGCTAAGCGTAGAGGATATGAACGCTGAGCTATGGAGTGAGTTCAATGATACGCCTGTTAGACCGCTACCACAGGTGATGGAATGGGATGGCGATCGCCTGCATTATAAAATGCGAGATCCCATTCATATTTCGTCCTGGCTGTTTGAAACACAGAATAATGTGCCGCAGGCAGCGCGTGACTTCGTTTACCAAATCAAGCCAAATGGCACAAAGCGTCTGACCGGCATTGCGACGCTGCGCAATAAACCGGGTGGCTGGGCAAATCCAACTGAAGCGCTCAAGTACCTATATGGCAAAACGAAAGGACTCGAAGACTTCAAAATCGTCGCTACGTTTACTAAAGCATCGGCGTCTCTCACTGAGAAGAACGTAGAGCTAATGCAGCGGCAGGCTCAGGACTCGATGCGGCTAGCTGAAACCAGAGGCTTACCAAGTACGAGATCGCAGGAACTTAAGCGGCAGGCCGATGCAGCGGCAATAGATCTGTACTCAGGCAACGTGCCGATTCGGATGAGTCTGTGCTTTCTTGTTTCTAAGCGTAATAAGAAAGAGCTAGACGTTTCGCTGCGCCGACTGCAAAGCCGATTTACCCTACCTGCAACTTTAGAGATAGAGCGAGATTATACAGCGCTTACTTGGCTACAATGCTTCCCTCAGCTCAGCTACAGGCGACCATTGTTTAGGCCATATGACCGGACTCGGGCCTATAAAGCAAGCTCGATTCCCGCTTTTCTACCTATCGTACAAGTTGTTAGTCCCGATTCTAAAGGGCTGGAGTTCATCACTGAAGAAGAAGAGACCCCTTACTATCTCGATATTGAGGCGGTTCATCGTCATATTCTGTTCTTAGCCACAACGCGCGGTGGAAAATCAGTTCTCTTTGCCTATATCCTCATGCTGGCAATGTGCTCAAAGATTCCGATGGTGGTGGTTGACTATCCAAAGGAGGATGGTGATTCAACGTTTGGGCCGATTACGCAGCTAGCGGAAGAGCATGGCGCTTATCTGAACATTGCAGAAGAGTCTAACAACTTCTTTGAGCTGTCAGACCTACGAGCCTTTGACGAAGACGAGCAGCAGCGGCGATTCATCGAGATTAAGGACTACGTACTCGATCTGCTGATGATTATCATGTTTGGGCCAAACGCGAGCGACGGCGATCGCGAGAAGCGTGTTGCTAAGTCAATTCTCGGCAACGTCCTTAACCGGTTCTACGAAAGCCCAGAGATTGATCGACGGTTTAGAGCCGCTGTCGGTGCACCCATAGGCAGCGCAGAATGGCGGAATGTGCCGACATTAAGAGACTTCTCGGGGCTATGTACCGAGTCAACGCTCCACGACCTGCTAGAGACGGTCTCACCTGAACATGTCACGCTGATCAACGAGATCAAGCTGCGCTATGAGTCGTTCATGCAGACGACCGTTGGGCGATCGCTCTCTGAGCCGACCTCTATCCCGCAGCAGGCGAACCTGTTAGTTTTTGCGTTTAAAGGCATCTCGAATAACGAGGATGCAGCGATTCTAATGGCTTCGGCGGCAGCGGCGGCGATGCGCCGAACGCTCTCAGCGCCAGTTTCCATTCTGTTTATGGATGAAGCGTCGATTCTCTCTAAGTTTGATTCCTTAATGGAACAGGTCGCCAAGATTGCGGCTAACGGCGCAAAGTCAGGCATTCGTCTGATGATGGCGCTGCAAACGCCTGCCTCAATTAACAAGTCACGGTTTGGCGAAGAGATTCTAGCGAATATGTCTACGCGCATTATTGGGCGCGTAGATGAAGCTGACGCAGATAACTATTGCCGAATTTTGAAGATTCCTGAAGAAGTCATCGCCATCAACACCTCAAAGGCGTTCTATCCAAACTTGGCTGAGCTATACAGCCGGTGGCTGGTCATCGACCGGGGCGAGCGCACGTTTGTACGCAGCTACGCACCGCCATTGCTGCTTGCTGCTGTAGCGAACAACCCGAAGGAGGAGAACGCAAAGCAGGCGTTTCTAGCGGCCTACTCAGACCCGATAGAGGCACTTAAAGCCTTCGCAAAAGAGTTTATTGCATCTGCCCAAGAAAATCGCGAAATTATTGTCCCAGGCATTACGCCTGAGGATGATTTGCTACCAGCAGTCACGACAACAACACAGGAAAGGGAGGACAGCTATGTTTTGGCATCGAGGAACTAAATTTAAGCGCTCAACGGTGATCGCTGCGACGATATCTCTAACAATGGCTGGCGCAGTCTCAGCCTCTATTGCACCGGGCGGCATCGGCGGCCTTGGTAATCTTGGTGGCGGTCTTTTTGGCGGCGGTAATAGCGGCGGGACATTCTATGACTTCGAGAGCGTATTCTCCGAAGGTTCAGGTGGCGGCGGGGGATTTCTAGGGCTTGGTGGAATCTTTAATGACCTCTTCGGCGGTGCTGATGGACTCGGTATTATTGAAGACCTCATCGGCGGTGGCAGCGGCGGTCTGGTCTCAGACTGCGGCATTGTCATTATGAATTTTTCAGGCGAGTGTGATACCGGCTCGACTGGAAACATTTTGTACGATACGGTTATTGGCGAAATCTCTGACGAGCTAGGACTACCTAGCGAGCTAGAAGGTATTTTGACCGGGCGAAACTCCGTTGGAGATATCTTTGCCGACATCTTGAATGAAGAGTTAGGCGAACTGGGTGTTTCCACGGCTGGTTCAGACGGCGGATTTGGCGGTGGTTCTATTGTTGGACAACAAGGACTACCCAGCCCGGACGGACTCCTAGATGAGCTGCTAGCTGGGAACGCGCAGCCTGGATTCACATCAACAACCGGGGGTAACCTACCGACCAGTGGCGGCGGTAGTGGCGGAAAGCCTGTCATTAACGTGATGACACCCGGTGTTAATACAACAATCGTTCGACCCGTCTTGGCGCTCGAAGCACTAACTAAAGCTGTTACGGACAAAGGGTTAAGTGTCGCAGGTCAAGAGGCGACAACCGCTCGCAACATAGCCGCACAAGCCTCTGCGCGAACGTCAGGAATGATTGGTGAAAAGTCTGTGGAAGCAGCTAAGAAGCAGCTAGAAGCAGCTACTGAGATGGATGGCACTATTCGAGAGCAAGAGAGTACTCAGGACACCTTAAAAGAAGCGCTGAGCGGGATGAACATGCTGCAAGCCGAAGCCGCCAGTCTGCAAGCTCAAGCCAATAGCCAGCAAGCAATCTCTGCTCAGGTCGATGGCATGAACTTGCAGATTGCTCAAGAGATGCGCGACGGGGTTTTTACTAATGGTATTTCTTTGAAAGAGCTGAACGACCAAGCGCTGTCAGCCTCTCAAAGAGAAATGGCTCTAAACCAGTCGCAAAGAGCTGAGGCTGCGATTCCAATGAGAACATTGGGGGCCTTCAGATGATATTAGATTCTTCTTTATTTCATGTGCTACACAGATCTGACATCTCTCTATTCGCGCAGGCTTCAACGTCTACGGATGTAGTCGTTGAATGCCTCAAAGGCTGGATAGGGCCAGATAACGCCGCATTGAACTGTTCTGGCGAACTGTCTAAATACACATCTGATCAATGGGATGGAATATGGAACTTAAAGGTCGCAGAGGCCGGAGCCGAATTTCGAGCGTTAATGAATATCTCTCGATATATAGCAGGCCCCGCAGTTGTTCTATGGGGGGTTGAAGCGATTAAGGACTTACACCGTAACGGCATCGCAGAAGGTTGGCAGAGAATGGCTGCTGTTATCATCCTAGTCTTTGTTCTGTACTCAAATGATGCAGAGGTTATGCGGCGAACGACGCTCGCAATGAGATCGCTCGTCAACTACCAAAATGAGCAGGTTTTAGAGCTAACTAACGAAAGTAGTCAGTTTGAAACAAAGCTTGCAGAGATCACGGATTTTAAGAATTCAGAGAATATTATTCGCGAACTACGTTCACAATGCGATGGAAAAACTTCGAACGATGAGCTACTGGCTTGTCTAGAAGAGGCAAACGAGAGCGCTCAAAAGGCGATAAGCGACTATAGATCTCAATATTCCGCAAGCGATCGTTGGGCACAAAGTCTAGAGGACTTCAAAAAAGGAGCGATTGAAGACCCAATCGGTACAGTTGCGAGTGCCACAACTAAAGTCGCACTACCGCTGATCAATCCTGCTGTTGGCGCGGTTAGCGGGTTTCTCTCAAACTCAGGCGCAACGCTAGCAACGAACGGCATACTCGCAGGGATGAATTATTTTACGCAGAACGTTATTGAGATGGCATGGCTTTTCACAGCGGTAATTGTTCCAATTCCACTCGCACTCGCGTTCTATCCAGGGAGTAAAGGGGCGCTAATTGGATGGGTAATTGGGTTTTTAATGATTGGATTATTCAAGATCAATATGAACATCGCCTCATCACTCATCGTGTCGATGATTTATGAACGCGGCCCTGGCGCTGGCTCAGCCGATCTAATGTTACTTTCAGTCGGCGTCATTGCGGTTGCATCGCTAATGACCGCAGGCGGCGGCTATGTTCTTTTTAGCGGCATTATGAGCGCTACAACAGCACTTGCTCTAGGCGCGGTGAGACTCGGCGCATCTGCTGCCTCAGGAGGAATCGTTAAATAATGGCACTCTCTAAATCAACGCTTAAAGAACAGAATGAGCAGCCACGGCTGAAGCTAACGCAGACTAGCAAGCTATACCTGTTTGTTATGACAGCAGTTGCACTCTCGGGACTATCGGTCTTTCTAACGTTCGTTAATGTTCTTTATACCCGTCAGATTACTAAAAAATCTTTTCCAACTTTAGTCCAAACGTCTTCAGGAGACACTATCGAAATCGGCTTTGAAGACCCATCTTACCGGTCTCCTGACGTGATTCAAGCGTTTGTCGCAGACACGCTCTATCACTTGATGACAATGACCTCATACGGCGCTGGCAATGCTGAAGTTTCTTCACTCAACCCCGACCGGCAGAAAGCCGCACCAGTCAAGGTAAAGGTTGGTGGCTCCAGTACGGGCGCAATTACTCAAACCGCTTGGCTAGCGAGTGAAGCACTGGAGTCTAAATTTGCTGATGAATTTAGAGCGAAGCTTGCGGAGATGACGCCGCCTGACGTGTTTACGGGCGCTGAGGAGATCATTCTCAAGATTGACTACCTCAAAGAGCCAGAGGCTGTCGAGAACGATCAGGGCAAATGGCTGGGGAAATGGACAGTTGACGTTGTCGCCAACATGAAAGTCTACCGGCTTGGCTCGGGAGAAGTGAAAACAATCCCGTTTAACAAGCGCGTGACCATCAAGCCGATTGATGCGCCTGTCATTCACGACATCGAAAAGTTTGGCGAGCTAGCGGTTGCGCTCAACGCATCGCAGCGCTCTGGGCTTCAGATTACCGACATTAAGGACATTCGCTTAACGGAGAGTTTTTAGGAGAGTACTATGAGTGACGAATTTATTAGGGACGATACAGATCTTAGTCTGTTAGAAAGGACAAATTTTCAGGTTGTTTCGACTGACAACGGAAAGGAGGCCGACAACTTTGCCGATGAAGTCGAAGAACTGGGGCGGGATGACGTTGAGCCAGCTCGCAGCCCCTGGGTACGCATTGGCATAGCGGTTGCGGCGGGAAGCTTCATCTTAGGGCTGGGAGCCATGCTATCGCTAGGTGACAAAAAAGGTGAGCAAGTTGTAAAGTCAACCGACAAGGCTGAAGAGACAGCGCTAACCCTGGAGCTAGAGGAGCCGACAGACACCTCAACTGCCGACGCGAACCGTTCAGAGATGGATGAAATGCGCTCAGAACTGGCGTTGCTAGAGCAGCAGCTCGCGCTATCCAACATTGAGCGAGATCCAACGGCAGCGAATGCGGCCAGGGGAAATGCGTCAGGCAGTCCAGGGACGCAGGCGCAGTCAAATCAAACGCAGCCGAAGCCAGATACCAAGCCCGTCTCCTCAGTCCGCGTTGTCCCTGCTTCTCCTCCTAGAGCTACACCCGCAGCCCGTCCGCCTGCGCCTCGTCCAGTCGCGCAGCCTTCGACCAGAACAGTTGTCAGACCAGCGCCAGCAGCGCCAGCAGCGCCCTCATTCAGTGGGCCTAGCAGTCGCCCTGAGCCAGTTGATCCGCAGCAAGCTTGGCTAGCAGCTTCAACCGCAGGTGTCTTTGGCAGTATGCCACCGATGGAAGCGCCTGAAGCGCAGCTTGAAGCAACCACCGCACAAGAAGCAGAGCCAGAGTATCAGCTTCAAGCTGTTAACTTCGTTGAAGTGCAAGACAATACGGTTTTTCCTTCAGACGAACCTGTTCCAGGACTGTTCTATAGCGGAGCGCTCACTATTCCGATGGGTAGCGCAGCTAAGGCCACAGTTGTTTCACCGATTGCTTGGATAGGTGAGAACGACCAATTCATTCTTGAACTTTCTGAAGATATTCTTAGCAACTCTGAACAAGTCGCGATTCCGGCAGGAGCTTTAATTGCAGTCCAGCCGGTTTCTGTCGATGATGACTCCGGTTTAGCTGAGCTAGCTGCCGTTGGCGTTGAGCTAGACGGAGAGATGATTCCGATTGACTATCAAAAGGTTGCCATTCGCGGGGAGGACGGTGATCCGCTCATCGCTGAAAGATACGGCGATATTGGTAGCAATATCGCGGCCAACGACTTAGAAATGTTTGCCGTTGGCGCACTGGGCGGGATTGGAGAAATTTTAACGCGACCGGATAGCCAAACGGTTACGACCGGTACACTAAGTTCGTCATCGAGTACGGATTTTGGCGATCGCAATATATTAGGCGCGATTCTTGCAGGCGGTACGAGAGACCTGACGGGACGGATGGCTGACCGCAATGACGAGCGCTTAGACGAAATTCGCTCCAGAGGCGTCATCTACTATCTGCCAAAAGGAGCCGAAGTGCAATTCTACGTTAATTCGGAGTTCCAGTTATGAGAAAGATTTTGGGCTTAGGACTAGCGGCGGCAACGCTGCTTGCGATCGCCTTTCCTGCGAACGCGCTCACAAAAATAGAGATCACTGAACAGACTGCTCAAGAGACTGTCCCCGAAATTAACGTACCGGGCGGCCACAGCGTCCTATTGAACTTCGAGAACGGTCGGTATATTCAGTCAATTCTGATTGACGATCCACGCATCCTCGGCGTTGCAACGGATAGGGCGCTATGTACCGGACAAAGTTCAGGCGACTGCGGTTTTGCGAGCGCCGTTCGACTAACGCAGCTAAGCGGTGCGATTGATCTACCTGGAGCCAGCTTTAGTCAAGGCAACGGACTGGCAACCGTTGTCAGTGTGATGACGACTGACCGCAGTGGCCAGGACTCAGAGGTCTATCAGTTCTTGGTGAACACAACCGGCTCGGTCACCTCAAACGTCTCGATGGTGTCGATTGTGCCGAGCACAGGCGCAGAAGACCAAGATGTCTATCTCCCCGACATCTCAGCGAGTTCAGGCCGCACGGACTTCGACTTATCCAGCATCGAAGCAGGGCACGGTAGCGCACTCTCACAGGGACTGGCCAACACAGAGTCAGAGGCTTGGCAAGCACTAGAGCAGTTTTTGAAGCTGGTGGAAGATGGGACAAGCATTACAGAAGCGATCACACGAACCGGCGTCTCTACGGTGCTACTAGGCGAGTTGGAAAGAATAGGCAGCGTCGCTCAGATATAGAGGTAGTAGGTCATGGCGTTTAGAATCCTATTTTCGTTCATTCTCTCGGTTGCGCTGACGTTCTGCGCAGCGTCGCCGTCGTTTGCGCAATCAGCCGATCAGATTCTGACGACTTCTTTTGACCAAATGCCGCCCTACAGCGAAGCGGGCGCGGTGCCAGATATCGGTGAAGAGGCAGGCTACAACACAGGTCGAGAATGGGCAGCAGGCGACCGCCCATCTGATGTGGTCAAGCTAGGTGATGTTGAAACAGGACTAGGCGCTGAGGAACTGTCGCTGACTCAAATTGCTGAGCTAACCGGACTCGACCTAAGCAAGCTAAACGTTGCAAATCTAGATTTCCTACAGGGGGTCAGCGTAGAAGAATTCCTTCAAGACGTGCCCTTTTTAAGCGAATGGAATGTTCAAGACATTCCGGAGTTCGAGCAGCTCGGCGGACTTGGCGGCATCTTTACGGGCGATCGCACTCTCGGAGAAGTGCTAGAGCAAACGCCGGAGATTGCCGATTTAGAAGTAACAGACGTTTTTGGAGAGATGCCCGTCGATTCGATTCCCAATCTTGAGTCAGCGCAGCTATCCGACTTTGAAGGCATTGGCGACAAGACAATCTCTGAAGTGCCGGGTCTTGGTAGCGTCTCTCTAGAGTCTTTTCCAATTCCGGTTTCGATGCCCTCGCTCAATCTGTTTCCAAGGCAAGACATCGCCTTCGGGCCTAAAGAATACTCAGGTGGTAAATCGACGCCGCAGCCCGTCAGCGGTGGAACGAATGGGACGCAGCTATGGCGACCGAATGCCTGTTCAGGCGGCTGCGCTCATATTGAGCTGGCCGATAGCGGCTGGGAGGGTGCAAACTGGATGACAAACGCACATCGAGTCAAGGACGGCTTTGGTTTTCTCGGTTCAATTATCGACGAAGCCGGTGCGTATCGCATTCCATTTGGGCCTGCGTTTGCTTTGCAGGTCACCGGCACTGATGAGAAAACAGGAGAAGCCGACTGGGGCTTAGCTTTTAGAGTTTGTAAGAGAGGTTTTATCGACTTAGGCTGTACAGCTTATTTTATGGAAGTGCCCCTCGGCGTAACGACAAAAGAAGGCGACAATATTTTGACGGGCGTTCGAGATGGTTTAGGCGGTTCATCAGTGCCAATGGATGCGCCACCGGAGTTTGAAGCGATGCGGCCCGAGACGCCGTCTGAGTTACAAGCTCAGATTGATGCAAAAATACCGCCCTCTAGTAGCAGTGGCTTTAGTAACTTATGTGGCGATGGGCCTGGAGGCGTAAAGATGGAAGCGCTGGCGGAAGCGTTTCATAAGATTGAGAGTCAAGGTGGTGGCGACTACGGAGCGGTCGGTATTTTCGTCAGCCTATCGCCAGGAGAAACAGGCCGTGGGCTTGGGAAATACCAGTATATGAGCTATCGAGAAGACGTAGTCGCTAAAATTGGTAGTACACCAGAAGGACAAGCTCTATTAGCCAAAGCGCGATCAGGTCAACCGCTTAGCGCTAATGAAGTAATCGCGGTATTTCCACCTGAAGATCAAGATTCACTATTCGCAGAAGATCAGAAAAGAAATATTGAAACGCTTCTCAGCAAAGGCTTTGAAGGCGAGCGCATAATTGAAGTTCTGGGGCAAATGCACTTGAGAGGATCGGGTGTTTTAACAAATGGCGATCTAGATTCCGCAACAGCAAGAGACGGTAATGGCACCAGCGTAAAAGAGTATGGTGAAAAGTTTCTAGGTCATTATCGAAATGCTTCAGCAAAGACGCCAGATGAGGACGCTAGTACTCGCTGCGCGTCTACAGGGACTTACATCAATCCATCAGCATCAGGGATTAAATCATTCTCGCGACGCTTTAGTTCAGGCAATGTATATAACCCAGTGACAGGCACATATCGACGGCATGATGGCGACGATTTAGCCGTCGGACAAGGTTCTGATATCGTCGCCTCTGACGGAGGGATAGTCGAGTGGCGCAGTCAATGCGATCTAGGGCCAGACTGTGGCTATGGATGGTACATGTTAGTTCACCACGACGACGGTAATGCAACCCTATATGCGCACTTATCAAATCGAATTGCGCCTGATGGTTCTCGGGTGAAACAAGGTGAGGTAATTGCTAAATCGGGAGGAGACGAATTTACAAAAGGTAGTGGTGGCTCAACTGGCCCTCATCTACACTTCGAGGTGCGAATGGGAGGCACAACACCTGTTCCACCCGAGACATTAGTGGACTACAACAAAACGGTTGCGGATCTTAAATCACCAGCTAAACCAGGACTACGAGGTAAGAGATAACCATGAAAAATAAAAAGATACGTCGTTTCATCATCATTTCACTCTCTGTTATAGGTCTTATTTTTGGCCTGAACCTACTAAATCGAGCAATCGCACTTGATGTAAATCGCGAGCCTTCTTCTGGCAAAATACAGATAGTTACCAGTCGGCCCAAGGATGTTAGCAGAGAGCTACCCTGTGAATCTTTGCAAAATGTGGCCAATCGCGGTGTCGAAGTTGAACACATCGGCGACTATCAGCACGAGAGCGGATTGTTTCAGATGTGGTTGTATCAGGACGAAAATCTAGGCATTCCAGTCACTAACGTTACTAAGGTGACAAACCAAGATATTTGTGTTTTAGCGTATAGCCAATATGACGAAGCGATTACAAACCGAGTACCTTTAGAAGTTGCAAGATCGCTTACCCTGCAACTACACCAGAAACTAGCCGATATCAGCGGAGGTGTCGAAGCATACAAAGCTAATTTTTTAGCATCTGTCAATGACGAGGGTGAAGGCTACGATTTTGATCCTTCTACACCCGGTAATAACGACAGTAATCGAGATCAGACCATTGAGATAAATTCAGTTGACAAATGGGCTTTGGAACAGTTGGGTATAGCGCTACCAGAGGGCCGTTTTAGGGTAATCGACATCGACGACGCTTGGCAATATGACTGATAACCTCAGATCTAACTTGCGCATACGCGGCCACAGGCGTCGTTTTAACAATCATTACAATCGCTTCTCTCTTCTTCTAAATGACTTACATGCAGCAGTCTCTAGCTCAAACGCAGCCGCCCTCGACAAATAAGAGCGACGGAACTATCTATGGCTTCACTCCGGCGATGCTGTGGCTGCTGGGCGGATTCCTGATCTTTATTGTCTTTGCGCTGGTTGCCGATCATCTGTCGTTTGGATCTAAGGGCAAGAACGTATTGAGTACCGGGCGCTGGGCTACGAAGAAGGATAAGCGCTTTGCGTACAGTCGAGCGAGAGAGCAGATTAGAAGCGATCGCCATGATGAGATAGCGCTGTGGATAAATCAGCCCACGTTTGAAGAGAACGGCAAAATTAAGAACGATGGCAAAACGATCTATCTGCCCGATATGGCTAGAGGAACGTCGGTCATCGGCGGTTCGGGTTCAGGTAAGTCTTTCAGCGTCATCAAACCAACGCTCAGAGCGGCGATCGCGCAGGGTCTGCCGACAGTATTGCTCGACACTGACTATCCAGGGCTAACCAAAACGATTGCACCGCTGGCCGAGGCCGCTGGCTACGAGGTGAGCATCTTTGCTCCTGGCTATCCAGAATCTTGCGTTTGCAACATACTGGACTTCCTTAAAGACAGACGCGATGCAACCGGCGCAAGTCAGGTCGGGAAGACGTTGAACAAGAACTTCCAATCGGGCGACTCGAAGAATAAGGATCTATTTTTTGAGACCGCCGGAGAGCTAGCTATTGAAGCAACACTGCTGCTGGCCAAAGCCCTCAAATATTCGGATATCCTAACGGCATTCACCATTCTAAAAGACGAAGACATGCTTGCTAGAGTGCGCGGCGTCGATAAGATTGACCCCTGGCTAACGCTCGCGTTCGGACAGTTACTCTCTACGGCTAAGTCAGAGAAAACAATCGACTCGATTCGGGGTACAGCAGCGATCCTCTTTGGGCAGCTAATGCGACCTGACATCCTGCCTGCTCTGGTTGGACAAACGACGATTCCGCTAGATATTACGGGCAAGAAGCTACTGATATTTGGGGTTAAGCAGGACATTCGCTTGGCAGTTTCGCCGCTGATTGCTTCTATCATCCACGCGCTGGTTTCTAGAAACGTGCTCCAGGGCCGAGAAGAGCCGCTGTTTTTATCGCTCGATGAAATGCCTTCGATGTACTTTCCTGAGATAGCAGAATGGCTCTCAGAGAAGCGCAAGTACGGGCTTTGCACCCAGATTGGCTATCAGTCCATAGGGCAGCTAAAAAAGACCTATGGGCCAGAGCTAGCCGATGTTATCTACACCAATACAGCAACTAAGTTTTTCTTCAACCCACAGTCGATTGAGAGCGCTCGCACCTTTAGCGAGACGCTGGGTGATGTGGACGTAGTTTATAAAACGCGCAATCGCACCTATGGGAAGAACCGCTCCAGGACACGCAACGAAAGTCGGACAAAAAAGCGGCTCATGTCGCCAGATGAGTTTCTAAATCAATCAGAGGGCTGCTGCGTACTGCTTAGCCCCGGCTACGGCAACAAAATAGAGCGTTTTATTCCGGTCAAGTTTTCGCCGCTCACCATCTCTAAAGATGAGCTTGAGATTCAGTCCATTGTTGAGGATGGGTGGAATGAGTTTCTAGCGAATAAGATCCGAACCGGCGTTGGGGATAAGCGCATCAACCCAGATGAAATTACGAAGCGAGAGAAAGACTTCCATTCGAGACTGCCAATTGTCAAGAAGGGCGAGCAACCTGCTCTACACACCATATTAGATAGTATCTAAGGAGGATGAGATGAGCCAATACGAGCGCGTACAAAGGCAAGCGGAAAGTAGCGGAATGAGCAGCGCAAGAGAGACAGCCGCAACTGTTTCATCTGTAGGCAATACGTTGGCTACAGCGCTATTGAAACAGGTAATGGATCATGTGAAAGTACTCAGGGAAAAGAGAGAAGCGCTACAGCATAACGTAGCAACTGTCGCCGATCATTTGGCGAGTTCACCGGCTGCGACTCTCACAACTGAGCAAGATCTTCAAGAGAAAGATAAGCTCATTCACTATGCTGACAACGATGAACATAGAAATCAGATCATAAATGACGTTAAATCGGTTAATAGAGCGTTAAATCAAAGTTTGAACAGCGGCAATCTTGAAAACATCACCGAAGCGCAAAGAACTATTATAAGGTTCTCAAATCTAGTCGATGAGATAGGTGTTGCTCAATACGTTCTCGATAGCGCACTAGATAGACTAGACGACCTAAAACTATTCTCAGAGGTAGAACCTTCTCAAGAAAGCGATCACGGGTCTACGGTTGAACCCGAGATGGCCAGCGAGGTAGAACCCTTGGTGCTTAATCCTGAGGCAGATACTGCAATAGAGCAAGAAAAGGAAACTGGTCGTACGCTACCAGTCCATCAGATCGAGAGCGCACCGCAAGGAGCTAAAGAGCCGACCCCGCAAGACAAGTATGAACAGACAGACTACGATCTAGATCCTCTCAGCGATCGCTTATCAGAGAAGCAAATTAATGTTATTCATGCAGCGCTAAACGTAAGTAATCCTAATGAAGGAATATCGCGTGAAGAGCTTGAGTCAGGTCTTAAAGAACAGTCGTCCGAAGCCGAAGTCGGAGAACCGTCAAAGGCTGAAGAGACACGCTTGGTTAGTGTCTACGAGTCTGAAACGTTTGAAATTCGCAGACAAGGCAACACTGTTTCAATCTTCGACGCTACGAGTGATAGTAAGGAACCAATCTTTCAGTTTGAGCAGAACGGCAGGCAGATAAAGGTAATCAAGGATGACATTACAAACGAGCCTGCTACCTACAGAAAGTTTAAGGCCGCTAGCGATAATTTAAAAACCCTCAATGAAGCTTACGGTAAAAAAGCGAGCGATGTCTTCGCGGACAAGAGTCATCAGGCACAGGCTAGGTTCTTAGGAGAGCTAGCACCTAGAGGAAGCGCGGCGCTAGCCACTGCCCATTTAAGTACGAACAACAAAAGCAAAGTCGCAATGCTCTCAGATGGCGAGAGAAGAATAACCTACCAGCGCATTTCTAGCATCAAAGAAGACGGGCAACCGTCTGAGAAGTTTATAGTGACTCAGGATGGTGAGGGTATTAAACCTGGAAATTCCATCGTAGCCGTCTCGGAAGATGGCACTATTGTGACGCAGAATCATCCGAACGATTATGCCAAATTAAATTACATCTATCAACAGCAGTCTGCGGCGGAGAAGGCTGAGAGACAAGCTGCCGCGCTAGTGGAAAAGCAGAGTAAGCAGCCAATACTGAAAAGCAATCGAGGTGATGAAGGGCGATGACCATAGCAAGTAAAAAGAGGATTGAATGGGATGAGGTTCTAGAAACGTATGGCCCTGAGGTCAAAGCTGCGCTGACAAAACTATTGGCAGAAGCGCAAATATCTGACTCAGACCCAGCGGCAGCTATCATCGCAGCTCTATTTATCTCTCAGATTGACTCGACTCAAGCATTTCGCTCGATTTCTAAAACAATCGACCAGGGTAAAGAAGATCTGAGCGCTCAGTTTAGAAGCCAAGTTGAGCAACTGCGTGGCGTCGTCACCTACGCCGAAGAGCATCTAGTCCAGACAAACGAAAAGCGAGTCGAGCAGCATCAAACAGAGTTAGTACGAGCCGTTAAAGACGGCATCGCAAAAGTACTCGGAAAAGAAAGTAAAAATCGACACAAAAGAGCGTCCTTTACCAACGGAGCAACTATAATTTGTGCAGCTATTGTTGCAGTCGCTGGCGTAGCGGTAGGAGCCTCAACAGCTCTAATCGCCAGAGGTGGAGAAAAGGCCGCACCTCTACCTGTTGACGCTGCGACTGTTGAAGCGCTGCCAAACGGCGATCGCTGGTTGGAAATTGCCAATAGCAATCAAGCTCAGCTAGAAACCTGTCTAGAGAACATATCGGCCCTAGATGGTCGGTGCGCAATTACCATTCCAAAATAGGAGAACACCAATGCCGACGCTGAAAATTTCTGAGCTGCCAGATGAAGTTAAAGAGTACTTTGAGTTCAATGAAGAACATTTTGAACTTGTTCGTTCGGAGCTAGAAAATCCAAGTCCGTTTGAGGCTCAGTACACGCCATCTGAAATTGAGCTACTGCTTGATGATGTCGTTTGCGGAGTTATCGACGCAAGTAACGCAGAAGCTGGACTCAGACCTGTTCGTACGCCGCTCTCAGAGCATCCTGAGACTATAGAGCTAAAGTTTGACGACCAGACGGCGCTCTTGGTCGTTCGCGGCCACGAAGTCATCAACCGTTTAGCCAACATGCGCGAGTTCGACCTCAGAACGAATTTGTCTATTTCGGCTATCTAGGCCGCGAAGCTTACTATTAGATAGGAACCTTAGTCATGGTAGAGACTAATCTAGATCGAGCGGATACGGACATTAAGAGCCGCATAGATGCCGCTGAAATGTTCATTAGACAGGGCGACTACTCTGAGGGCATAAAACACGCTCTAGGCGTAGACGCCGATATGAAGATTGTCATCAACTACGGTGGTTCTCAACATAGGGAATTTGATGATCGCACTGCTGAACCAATTAACAAACTTACTGAGGCGAAAGCCTTAGATATTCTACGCTCAATATCAACGCCATCCTCGGCTCAAGAAGCATCTAGTGCTCAAGAAAAGCTACATCTCCGTATCCGAGTGGAGGAAAACGGAAAGCTTGTCGATCTGGTCAAAGAAAGCAGAGACAGAGAAGTTTTGCTAAATACTGTGCAACCGCAACAATCTACAGAAATCGACAGGACTTCTGAGAGAGAGACACATGTGTCAAAGGATAGCTTACAGAGCGTTGAAAGCAAGCAATCTATACCAGATAATGAGCAGGTGGATCATAAGGCAGCTTCCTATGACCTTGCAGGCGTAGTAGAAAAGTTCTTCAGCGAACCTATTAAATATGCTGAGCAAGATGCTGAGAGGGCGCAGTTTACATCTGTGGAAGAGTCTGTAAAGTCAGGCGAACAGAGAAAAGAGCAGCCGCACACTCCTGCCGTAGAAGCGCAAGCCACCTCCGCTGAAGAAGCTAGCAGCAGAACAAACAGACAACCTTCTGTAGATCAGGTGCTGTCCCAGAAAAGTGCTAGGCAGCAAGTCATTCAGAGACTGACGAAAATAGAAGCCGCCCTAAACAATGCTGCTGAAGCGGTCAAGAATCCCTCACCAGAGCTGCGATGGGCAAATCGAAATCTAAAGCAGGACATTGAGACGGCTAAGCAGTTCATAGCAAAGGCGAAAGATATAGATCTTGCAGTCTCGGCCCAAGCAGCTAAACGAGCAACTGATTTCGTCAGTTCAACCGTTGAGAATACGGGTAAAGAGCTGGCTTGGATAAGCAAACAGATCAATAAGGGCGCTGAAGCCTTGTCTAAAGCTTCTCAGAACGTACAGAAAGCTAGCAACTGGGCTTCTAGGGGAATGGAAACCTTCAAGGCTAATTCCGTTGCCTCCTCAGCCTACAAAGCTTTTCAAAAAGGGAGCGATCGCGTAGAAAGTAATGTCTACCAAATCAAAGGCTATACAGTGAGTAGAGCCGACACTGAAGGCGAGCCACGCTACGTACTGTCTGATGGGGACAAATCCATCATGGTCTTTAGTGCCGATGACAAAGGCGTTAAGGATATCAACTTGTTCAATGCCTACGACTACGTCCAGGTCAAGGCTGCTATAAGGGAGACGGATGTGGTTCGTTCAGCCGACCCGAAGATAGAGCAGAAGCACGAACGCAGCTCTCAAGTTATTGCCAATATCGCTAGAAAATCCTTAGAGCAGGTGAACGGCCCAGCAGAGCCGGGTAAGATCTCCACTATTTCAGGGAAAAGCTATTCCTACAGCCAGAAGGACGGAACGCTAACCATAACGGCAAAAGGCAGAGGTGTGGTGCTTGAGCAAACAGAAAATGGTGAGATCTCCTCGAAGTTATCCAGGGCCGATATCGCAAGGTTTACACCCGCTATTGAAGCAGATCAAAAAGCTAGTCGGAGCGTCGAGGTCGATTCTCGCGCTCAAGCGGCTGTTAGATAAATCGCTGCGCTGAGTCTTTGGTAAGTTTAGCTTAAAGCTCATTGATGCGCTCTCGGTTGAAGGCAACCGCAACCCTATGAACAGAAACTGGTTAATCGCATTCTTCACTTACGAGGGCACACTCGCAGTCGGGCGTCTGGTGCCGTTCTCAGTCATCTTAGGATTTGTTCTTCTGCACGCTATCAGCATGTTTAACCACGGCAATGAGGTAGCTAGGAAAGCGAACGAGAAGGCGAACAGGCCGCCCAAAGAATTCACGATGGCGGGGCTGTTAGAAGAGTGCAGACTAGAAATTGCATCTCGCGGGGGTGGTCAAAAAGCAGTAGAAGGCGTTAAAAATGACATTATTCTCACTGCATGTAATCCAAACGGATATCTGAAATATAATCTTATCAATAAGTCAGGACAGGTTGTTATAACAAACGATCCGTTTGAGAATGCGGAATTCGCTAAAAATTCTTCTACAGAGGAATTCGTAAAAAATAGAGATGAAAAAATAAAGATATTAGAAAGAGAACTAGAACTGTCAGAATGAAAGCTAGAGATCACGCTCTTGCCTGTCCCGGTCTATTTGGGGCGGGATTATTCTTTGGGTGAGCTTTGCTATCTCAGCCTTCCACTGCCGCCTCAGTGCCGCTAAGGGCTGCTTCTGCTTGTCTTTTCGAGTCGATAGGCAAGCATACTGCTTTTGAGCCGTTGTCGCCCCTTCTCCGACCCGCTCAACGATTTCTTTGCGTCGTTTGCTAAAGTGCTGCACCACAGCTTGAGGAATGCTGGCGATCGCCATGACGCCCGATGCGGCTTTTCTAAGCTGGTGACCAGCTCTTACCAGCGCTTCGCTCATCTTGTCGCGATAGAGCTGGCCCCACTCCTTTATTCTCTTAAAAATGCGCCGCGCGTAGAGACTGCGCCATCGCCCTTTCAACTTTGTAGCGTTGATGACAATAACGTGCGTATGTAGCTGCGGGTCGTTCTCTCGGCTGAGCTTATGCTCGAAGGCCGCTGCGACTAAGTTCTTAGTTTCTGTAAAGTGAACTTTACCGCCGACCATTTCCCTTGCCTGCACTTCCTTCTCAATTGCGCCGACAACTTCTTCAACGGCCCAACGATGTGAGTCGAGAACTGCTGGACTTTCGTAAACCACGGCGGCGATAGAAGCCGATTTCTCAGCCGAAAACGTCAGGTCGTAGGCTGCAACACTCCCTGTCCGTTTCTTCTGCGATAGCGGCTCTCCGCTGGGACTCTGCCCATGCAGCAGTAATTCAAAGTCATCGGGTTCAACAATGCCCTCTAGCTCCAGCTCCGCTGCGCCTTCTCCTGTCCAATGAGAGTCAACTAGGCTTTGTCCTGGCAAGTCTTCTGTGTAGTAGTGCGCTGCGTGGCTTGCCGATGCTTTACTCAGGGTCATCATGGCAGTCGCTGTCTCCCCACAACTACCGTTAGCGCCGATACACCAACGGCAAAGAGACTACCAAACACGATGAATTTCTCAATAAATGGCGTTTCCTCCATCAAGCCTACGAGTGATAAAACGGTTGCCACCCAGAACAGGATAAGTACCCACGCCCAGACTAGGCGAAGCTGTTTTTCTAAAACGCGATCACCCCTGGCCTGATGTCTAGCGATGAACCGGCCAATGTGCTTGCTCAGGACAATAGCTATATCTCCTGGCAGTGCTAGCAGGTATAAGACTAACCAATTTTTCTTTCGTACGCCTTCTACTCCTAAGAGAAATCGCCCTTTGAGAGATCGCGTCAGCACTTTCCTGCGGGCAGCTTCTTCGTAGTGCGCTAAGAACTTGTCCATTTGCTTAACCGATGTTTCTTTAAAATAAATGCTTCAACCTGTTCTAAACTACGGAAAATTATCTGACTGAGTTACCTGCGATAGCCATGCACGAAGCGCTATCGCTTGCGGTTTTCATCTCGGCGGCACCATCTGCGCCATAAAAACGCAATAAAACTGAGGAAGCCTGCCATCAGCGTATGAGATATCAGAATCATGTATGCAACCTCTTTCTCTGAGATGCCAGATATTCCACTAATAATCCCTCTAAAAAATAGCATGATGGCGGTCGTTAGCGCCCAAACACTTACGAGCATAAGATTCGTCTCGCGCTGACTAGAGGAGTTGTTACTCATTATTTTTGGTTGGTAATGGTGTGGCAAAAAAATACTAGCGAATCGCTAACATGATCAGAGTATAGAATGCCTCTAAAGATGCTAGTAAAATGCTAGTGATTTGCATGTAATGTGCTAGCGACCTGCTAGTAAAATGCTAGTGATTTGCATGTAATGTGCTAGTAAAATGCACCTATTATGATAGTAACCTGCGAGTGTTGACTGAGCTTAATAGCGATCCTTTATGGCTATAAACCCTCCAAAAAAACAAACTGCTAAAGGGGCGATCACCCATAATTGGAGCGCTATTAAACAGTGGCGCGATCAAGGGTATACCATTCCCTCTATCTATGAGGCGCTTGTAGAGCAAGGGAAGCTTTCTGGCTCGTTTGCAAACTTTCAGCGCTATTATCATCAAATAAGAAAGGTGAAAAGTAGTGAGGCGCAACTGTCAACGGTTGCGCCTGCCCCAGCGCCTGCTGAACAAATAACGTCTCCATTAGACGACTTTGACGGAAACGATAAGAAAGTTTCGATAGTCACTGATGAGTCTGAGTTTGAGAAGCAAAAAAGATTAGCCGACGCAGTATTCAGGAGATATCGAAAATGAAAACAGCTCATATCGTTACCGGTGGTAAAGGCAACATTGGGAAAACCGCGTTCGCTGAGCTATTAACCTGCATGGCGATCGCTTCTGGTCATCAGCCAAATCTGGTCGATGCCGATTACAAAAAACAAACGCTTAGCAGATGGCGCGGGGATGCGGTTACTAAATTAATGCTAAGCGACGATCCTACATTCGCCTCTCAACCTGATAACATCTGGCGTCTGCTCGTTAATGAAGAGGGCAATGTCATTGTAGATTTGGCCGCACAGAGCGATCATCTGCTCTCTAGCTGGCTAAAAGAAAGGGGGATCGCTAGGGCCGCTGAGGCTAATCAGATTCAGATTATTAAATGGTGGGTGGCTGACTTAGATACCGATTCCTTTGAAGAACTGGTAAAGTCTTATGCTGATTTTCCAACTATTCATCACGTCCTGGTAAAAAGCCATTTCAGAGCGAGATCCGAGATGTGGGAAGAACCACTGGCGACTAATGAAGCACTCAAAGGTGCGATCGCCAACGGACTCAAAGCGATTGAGTTTCCTCGCATGTTCGTGGGCGTCATGGATAAGCTACGACAGCAAAACGTCACGCTATCAACGGCGATTGCAGATGAAGAATACAAGCACGTAGATATGCTCGACCGCTCTACGGTTATGAACTGGGTAGAGGATGCGGCTGCTCAGGTTCAGACAATCTACCAATTTCAGCCAACTAAACCGGCTGCTGAGAGTCCTGGGCCTGCTGCCGACAATGCTGAACCTACTAGCAACAGTCCCAAGCCTGCTGCTAGCAGTAAGAAGAAGACATCGAAGGCGAAATCATAGAACGGACTGACTATGCCTCATACGTCGCATAGTCAGAGAAATAGCGACTGAACCGCATCAAAGAGCAGCCTTACCTTTCAAGACTGTCCTCTTTTTGTTCTCTCCTAGCTTCTATGACATCTTCCAGTTTCTTCTGATTTTGAGTGAACCGCTCAAAGTCAATGGGCCTAAGCCCATCCGCTGAGATGACCTTATTTTCCTGCCAGCTAAATCTTGCTAGCTCAGTATCGCTATCTTTTGCCTTTAGCAATAGTTCGCCGTTCTCTCGGTCTAGTCCTATTAGGTAGTGCCTTGTCTCAACACGGTCAGTTTTGTCTCTATCCGATAATTCTTGATGGGCTAGCCGTACAATCGGCGCAATAGACTTGGCCCACTTAAGGCGTTCGTTTGATACCGTGTCTGGAATTTTTATACTAGTACTGCTTTTCTCCTGAACAAGCTGCTGAACAGAACTGATTCGAGTCTTATTCTGAACGGCAGGTACAGCTCTCTGCTGCTGTGCTACCTCTTTGAAGGGCACCACCTGGCCCCGCACGTAGGTGCCCAGCGGTTGGACATTCAACCCCCATAGTTGCTTCCCATCGTCTTGCGCAGCAGCTAGCTTCTCTGGTAGTAGCTCAGGCAATGACTGCTCGACGGTAGCCCAACGCTCTGCGCTTCCTGGTTTAGCAGCGAGCGGCTCATCAATCAGGTGCTGATCCTGGACTTGGAGGGCAATCTGTTGGTCACTCTCAGGTGCCTGAGCGATCGCAATATCGCCTGCTTTGATGCCATAGACAGCGTATGGCTGTTCATCGAACGTTAGGTGACGGCGACCAGCCTGAAATGCCTCAAGTTCCGCTTTTGACTGCTCTATAGGTGCTAGCGCCATCACCTGCATGAGGATAGCTTTCGGGCTGTTCGGCTGCTTCATGTCAGCCATATAGGTCGCGCCCTGCGGTAGCGCTATAGATTTGGCACTAACCGCACCAATTAGCTGCCAAGTGCCATCTGGCTGCGCTATAGATACCGATGCACGACTCAGATCGTCTTTATCACGAAAATTTCCTTCAGTGCCAAATCGAATCGTATGCGGACTCTCGGCCACAATCTGCTGACCGACATCAAGCGGCACCTGAAGCCGGTTGAGAGTAATTTCAGGCATGGGCTTCAGGCGATCGCATAAGATGTCAGTGCCGTGCTGCATAACAATCTTACGACCCTCGTGATGCGCTCCCCAGAACTCAGTGAACACAGCCTGCCGATATATGTTGGGGTCTTGCCCGTCAGGCGGCATTAGCGCCTTTTGAACACAACGGTCTGCCTCTGTGTAGAGCATATTGGCATCATTTTCGCGAGCGTAGGGCACTCGGAGTGCGACCGTTGGCGAAGCAACGGAGAGTCTTTTATTAGCGGATAGCTTTTTTTCTAGCTTCAGCTTTTCAGCCGACTCAGACGACAAGAAACCAACAGCTTGAGTAGACTGGTTACCCTGACCATCAGCGAAGGTCAACTGTGCCGGGAAGCGCTTTCTATCAGACTTGGTTTTAACGTCTTTAGTGACCGTAATCGTCCAATTTGGCTGCGTTCCGTCTGCCCGCCAGATAGGAAGTGGGGATTTCTCGTCGCTAATCTCTTGCAGAACAAACTCTCGGCCAGAGGGCGTGCGAACGTGCATAGTTGGCTGCTGGTCGGCGGATAGTCCCTTTTTCAGTCTGCCTCTGTTGCGAGCAGCGGTTTTGACTAACCGGTCGTAGTCTAGTCGGATTTGCTTTAAGCTGCTTTCTAGCTGCTTAGGCGCACGACCGGGCAAGATATTTCTAAACTGCACGTGCGGTCGTTCTTCTAACCGCAATCTGGCATAAGCCTGGGCATAAGAAACATTCACGCTCTGGACGTTCCAGGAAACAGGTTCTTCCATATTGGTCGGCATTGGCATCAGCTTTTTGCTGCCGTACACCTTCGCATTATCTTTGTTGCATCGAAAGGCGTCTCCTTTGTGCTGGATAGCCATCACGAAATCGTGAAGTGGCTGATCAATGCCCTTAGAGCTTTTTGCCATGTCAACAGCAGTCTGTAGATTGAGGGCATTCGGGCCGTTGGCGATATCGGAGAGAAGCGTAGAGGTCATTTGAGCAACCCTTTCTACATACTCTGTTCTTTTATCTGACGACTGGCTTCCATATCGCGCTAACTTCTGCCCAGCTTCTGCAATTTCTCCTATACGCTCTTCATAGAATGGTGAAAATCCTTGTGATGCTAACCAATCGTCGGAAGGTATGGACACCTCACCGGCTTTAACCTTTTCTAGCAGTTTCTCAAAGTGCGCTGAATGCTGCCTAACTAACCTTTCCCGCTTCTCAGGCGGCGCATACTGCATCTCCAGTGCCAGTGCCTGCAACGTCATCCCAGCGTTAGCAACCAGACCAACTGGATTGTCTGCGGTAATTCCCCACGCTCGCCAAGTCGCGGCGCTTTGAGACTCGCTTTCTTGCCAGGGATGCTTCTCTTTCTTCTGCTTGTTAATCTGAGGCGGCTTCACATCTGGCGCAGTCTCCTCAACGAACTCCTTCACGGCTAGCGGATACTTGGATGGCGTCAGACGACTCTCTTGTCCCTGCTCTACCTGCTGAATCATCCGCTCGAACAAAGCGCGGCCTGCTTCGTACTGCTGCTCTGGAGAAAGCGAGCTAATCACAGCTAGTTCGGCTCTAATCTGTTGCGGCAGGTCGGCGACGGTGGCCTCATAGCCAACAAAGAAACCATTGCGGTCGCCATCAAAGTCCGTAATCGCAATCTCCTTCGCCGTCCAGGGCGCAAGGTAGGCAACGCCATCTTTGGAAAAGGCTTCTACATCGTTTTGCCTAATGACTTCAGTATTGTTAATCACAATCGCCGCCGCGCTGACGTTTGGAAACGGCGAGCGATAGTAAGCCACAATGGCACCATGCAGTAAGTCTTTATTGCAGACCTCCCACGGCTTTAGCTGACTGTGAGGCTGAGCCGTTGCAGAGGGCACCGATATCCCGTTCTCCGCCAGATTCTTCCACTCGCCCTGCACATGCCGTCTGAGCTTTCTAACGGTCTGAGCTTCTCCTGCCATCTGCCCATACTGGTCAGCCCTCAATACGTCATATAGCCAGTCCGGGGACTGAGTCTGCGCAGTGCCATCATTCAGTAGCTCTAACGAACTCTCCTGGCCGCGCTCCTTCTGCTCGACGTAGTATTGGCTCAATGCGTTCAGGTCACCAGCGACTAGCGCCAAGCGCTCAGCTTGCTCCTGAATTCTTGGATTAATCTCTAATTCTGTGGCCTTCGGAATCGTATATTTTACCTGCGGCCCTACGGACTGTGCAGCGTAACGCCCGTCTGACTTTCGATTAATCCAAAGGTCAGTAACCTCTTGAATACCAAGCCTTGAAAATCTCCCGTCATCGCCTTTAATGTCATCGGTCGAAATAATCGCGTCTACGCCCAGGCGCTCCGTCCACTGACTTGCCGTCATGGTGCCTTTCGCCATGCCGGGAAGAGAAGTAGCCGCTCGAAACTGGCTCACTCGCCGATTAGACTGCTCGCGCAAAGCCTTTTCTGCTGCTACGGTCGCTGCTTCTAGCTGGTCTATACCCTGGCCGAGAGTAGCAAAGTCAGAGCCAACGCCAGCCGCTTCATACGCCCGGTTGAACTCATCTTGTGTAGTTAGCGTCGCCATAATTGAAGGGCGCACCAGCATCGTGCCGTCGCCCATTCTGTCATAGAGCCGCTGAAGGGACTCCGGAGAGAGGGCCGCACCGTTCCAGCCGGTCAACGAATCTTCGCCGTGGGATCTATTCACATTGTCAATGACTAAAATTCGAGCGGTCGAAAGTTGAGCTGACGCAATGCCGTCAGAAGAGATCAGGTTCCCATAGGCGACCCTGTTGTGCGGTGAGTTGCGATCTCCCGCGAAGATAGGTGCAATATCGTTGCTGCCTAGTGCTATCAGCTCAGTAATCGCTCTGTCGGTGAAGTAGCCTTCGCTGCCGCTGGTAAAGGCGAGAAACTTGCCTTCACCTTCGAGCCGAAGTCGGTCAGCGTCGTTAACATTCTCGTAAAACTGAGCAACCGAGAACTGCGCATTAACGCCATTCGTAGCTAGCCAATGCTCTAGATACGAATGAGTTACTGGCTTCAGCGCAGTTTGCAGTTGCCCTTCAATCTCTACTTGAATGGGCTTTCCTGTCTTAACGTCAAACTGGTCTATTTGAAGCATCTTCTGTCAGATAGCGTCCGCTGTTGTACCAGTCCAACCGAGCCATGTTACGCTCATGTTCTTCATCCGACATCGGAGGCCCGCTATATTTCTGCGGCTCCGGCGCCTCAGTAAAGTCATGACCTGCCGGATAGTCATCATGTAGTACGCCAGCAGAAATTAAAGCGCCTACATCGGCACCCCCTGCTAACAGTTCCTCAACGGAAAGGTCGCTCCTAGATAGCTCGTTCAGATAGTCATCTCTATCAATGATCATATAACTTCCAACCCGAGTAATTCTCTCTATCATACCGATATACAAAATTTGGAGATCTCCATTTTTCAAAATTTAAAGAACATGATGAAAATTCCTAATTCGTCATGCACTCCTTGCAAAGCAAAAGAAAGCCCCACTAGGAACTTTTCCTAGTGGGGCTTTGAGATCGCCTACTGATTCCACAGATCGCTGCACTGTCGAATGGAGGTATACTCGCTACCTGAGACAACCAAATGATCCATCACGGGAATGCCCAACAACTCTCCTGCTTCGACAAGCTGCTTGGTTAGCGTCAGGTCTTCTGCTGATGGGTACACATTGCCAGAAGGGTGATTGTGAGCGACAACGCAGCGACTACCGCCTGCCATCATTACCCACCGAAAGATGTCTCTCGGATGAGCGTAGGTCTCCGTTGCCGTACCTGAGGAGATTATCCGGGTGGAGAGGATGCGGTGCTTGATATCTAGCGCCAACACCGCGAACTTCTCAACTGGCTCCCACATGATCTCTTGGAAAGCTCTAGCAGCAACCGAAGGATCGTCGATGACTGTCCCAACTTCTGGAACATTCGCATACAGCGCTTTGCCTAGCGCCAGAGCGCTCTGCAAGCGTTTCAGACGCTGTGGGCCAAGCCCGTAAGCTTGCAGGCTTCCAGATTGGAGTGCCTCGCGCAGCCGGTTCTGAGCGTTCCGCTCGCTGGGTCGCTCATCTGGCAGGAAGAGACTGGTAACGATGCGATCGCCTAGCGAGCGATCGCCAACGATGTCACCGATTAAGCTACCTGCCTTAGAACGTACGGTGTATCTAGCTTCTGTATCTTTTGCTTTCATGGCTCTGACCTATTAACGTCAGTGCCTCGTTGCGAAGCAAAAAGAAAGTCAAAGACCTTTTTGAAAGAGATAGAAGCAATCTCTTATGAGAGATCGCACCGCTAATCGCCTGGATGTCAATCCAGCACGTAATCAGAAATCGGCTAATATGCGCCTATAAGTGCAGCATTAGGAAGAGTTTCAGCTCAGCATCAGCTCGGCTAAAATAAAGAGGCTAGTACTCGTTTGCTCGTCCTATGGCTCAATCTATCAGTCTTGATATTCCAGATAGCATTGTCCAGCAAGCTCAGACGCTTGCCAGCCAAAACCAGCAGCGAATTGAGGACGTTCTCTTGGAGTGGCTCACTCACAGTTTCACCGAACATCCTGTCGAAACCTTACCTGATAGCCAAGTTCTCGCCCTCTGTAATATGCAGCTCGACGAACAGCAGCAGGAAACGCTAGATACGTTGCTTAAGAAGCAGCGCGAAGATGAACTCACTTCAGCAGATAGCCAAGAACTACAGTTCATGATGGGACTATACCGCCGTGGTTTGGTTCGGAAAGCCAAAGCTTTGAAAATAGCAGTTGAGCGGGGTCTCATTCCTCCTTTAAGTGCGGCATGAGCCGATATATCTCAGCAGACCTTTCTCAGCTCGTTCGTTCATCGGCTCAAGACCGCTGCGGCTACTGCTTGAGTCCACAGCGACTTGTTATGGCACGGCTAGAGATTGAGCACATCATTCCGCTTGCTAAAGGTGGCACTAATGATGAATCTAATCTTTGGTTAGCTTGCCCTTTGTGTAATGGCCATAAAGCTAGCAAGGTTGAGGCCGTTGATCCAAAAACAGCAAAAACCGTGTCGTTATTCAATCCAAGAACTCAAATATGGGCCGACCATTTTCGCTGGTCGAACGATGGAACTCGGGTGATAGGCAAAACGGATACCGGAAGAGCCACTGTTGCCGCACTTTGCTTGGACAGCGATTCAGACGCGATAGAGGTTCGTCAGTACTGGGTTGAAGCAGGCTGGCATCCGCCCCAATTGTCTTGATCGATTAGTCCAGGCGTAGCACCTCGAAAAAGCAAACCCCACCAGGATTTCCTGATGAGGTTAAGCGTTGTTATTCGACCAACCGTCAGCTAGACGGCAGTGGCAAGCTGCTTCCACTGAGCGCTTGGTAGAGACATCACGGTCGCACCCAACTCTTCTAGCTCGGTCGCGCGGTCGTAGGACTCAACATCTTGAGCAGTGCGAGTCACTGCATTCAGCAGCCCCCACTGGCTCAAGTCGCCGCCTTGAATCAGATGCTGGAGGACGCCTGAACTTTCGCTTTGCTGAAGCTTGAACTTATTAGAGAGCAGCTCAACGGCCTTCACCGGGTTACCTTCGATACGATGCTCGGTGGTTGCCCGCATTTGGGCGACTAGCGCCTCAAACTTGGTACGGTCAACCGCATCGCGAACCAGGTCTTGCATCTTCAGGAAGAAGGCTGCATTATCGGCCTCTAACGTCTTGTCGGAGAACAGCTCGTAGGCATCTGGCGTGTCAGCAGCAGCACGGCCCAGGTGAGTGAACCGATTACGGGCAGAGCGGTCGGGCGTGACCATCCCGTTCGCGCAGACCAGACGGTAGATCAGCGGCTCTATGCGCAATGACCCTAGACCAATCTCTGAGTTCGAGATGCAGACACCTGCTTGCACAGGATCTCCAACTTTCACGTCAGCCTGTACCTTGGCAGTAACGACCTTCAGGTACATCCGCGTCTCGGTCAGCTCGCAGGACATCACTTGGGCACCCTCCATTTGAAGCAGCGTTGGCAGTACAGCTTCAGCTAGATCGAAGTTGTCCAAACGACGGTAGCGGCGGCTGAGGAAAGCGCGGGCACTGTCGCCCAACGTGCGAATCATCCGCTGCTCTGGATTCGTCTGGAACCAGTGATTAACGTTCGCTTGTAGCAGCTCGGGTGCTTTGGTTAGCATCCGGTCGTAGTACTTAGCGGGAATGCCAATGCGGTCTCCAATCTGTCGATGCGCGTGGGAGGTAACGTCGAAGGTCTGCGTCGTATCGTTAGCGATCACTAGCTGACCCGCAGGCGTCATCTCTAGAGAGCGCGTATCGGCCACGAAGTCTTTCTTCATCTGTTGCTGGGCTTCTAGTGCCTGCGCCATCTCAGTCAAGGTTCTTCCCGTTTTCATGTTCTTTAGCCTGTTGTGGACTTCGACTTGCGAAGCCCTG